>Ga0206957_1024_pt1 | contig 45505 bp, 34 predicted proteins | sample Alteio_BWOrgHeat_32_FD_152975 | JGI IMG/M metagenome (GOLD analysis project Ga0206957, IMG submission 152975) | Enriched cells from forest soil in Barre Woods Harvard Forest LTER site, Petersham, Massachusetts, United States -... | ecosystem: Environmental > Terrestrial > Soil > Temperate forest >...
TCGTAACAGATCTTTTTAACCGCGATTTTGCCGGACATGTTCCAGCAGTAAATGTAGCAGAAGTGGAAAACGGCTATACTATTGATGTATCAGCCCCGGGTTTCAGTAAAGAAGATTTTAAACTTCAGATTGAAGAAGGAGTATTGACTATTTCAGGTGAGCATAAAACTGAAACAGAAAAGGAGACCAAGAATTATACACGTAAAGAATTTAATTATGGTTCCTTTAAACGTTCGTTCACTTTACCTGAAAGCGTTAATATCGATAACATTAATGCAAAATACGAAAACGGTATTCTGAAACTTTCACTGGCTAAAAAGCAGGAAGAGATTAACAAAGCAAGTAAAGAAATCAAGATCGCATAAAAATGGTTTAGCGTGGTTAATAAGTTTGTTATCAAAAAGCGTCTTGCCTATATGCAAGGCGCTTTTTTATTTTGAGTAAATTCGTGCCTGACTAATGAATAAAAGGCCTCTTATATTAATTACCAATGACGATGGAATCACATCACCGGGCATTAAAGCTTTGGTTGAAGTGATGAAGGAATTGGGCGATGTAGCTATTGTCGCTCCAGATAAACCACAGTCGGGAATGGGGCATGCCATTACGATTAATTCAACATTACGCATTAATAAATCAGCAATTTATGATGTTGAACACGAATACAGTTGCTCTGGAACTCCGGTGGATTGCGTGAAAATAGCAGTCAATAAAATATTACATCGTAAACCTGATCTCTGTGTTTCGGGAATCAATCATGGTTCCAATGTGTCAATCAGTGTTATTTATTCAGGAACAATGTCTGCAGCGGTGGAAGGTGCTATAGAAAGCATCCCATCCATAGGTTTTTCATTGTGCGACTGGCGTATTGATGCCGATTTTTCTGCTTCTAAATTAATTGTCAGAAGTATTGCGGAGAATGTCCTGAAAAATAAAATGCCGGAAGGCTCCTGCCTCAATGTTAACATTCCTCCTTTGCATATTGACGAAATAAAAGGCATAAAAGTTTGCCGCCAGGCGAAAGCAAACTGGATAGAGGAACTGGATGAGCGTAAGGACCCGAGTGGTAACAGTTACTACTGGCTCACTGGACGTTTTCAAAACTTTGAGGAAGGCAATACCGAAACGGATTCATGGGCGCTTGATAACGGTTATGTATCAGTTGTTCCTGTTCAGTTTGATATGACTGCACATAAATCAATACCACTAATTGAACAATGGAAATTCGCGATAACGAAAAAAGTCTGAGTAAAAGCAATACGGATATAAGTTCTTCTCTGGATTATCCGGTGAAAGGGCAGAAGCCAGGTTTTAACTATGATGTGATGTGGTTAGGTGTGGTGCTGGGACTTATAGCTCCTGTAATAACAATGTTTGGCTTTTATCTTTATAATTTCAGTCATATTTCCATCGGACAATTTATTCATCATTTATTTAAGGTCAATATTCAATCATCTTTGTTGAGTTTGTGTGTGGTTTCCAATCTCGCTGTTTTTTTTTCTGTTTATCTGGAGCGAAAAATACAATGGAGCAAGAGGAGTATTGTTGTCGACTTTCATTTATGGAGGATTGGTGGTTTACCTTAAATTTTTCATATGAAGTATTATATAATAGCAGGAGAAGCTTCTGGCGATTTGCACGCATCGAATATGATGAAGGAATTAAAACTTCAGGATGAGGATGCTCAGTTTCGTTTTTGGGGAGGGGATCTGATGGAGGCGCAGGGAGGAAAACCTGTAAAACATTTTCGTGAACTTGCTTTTATGGGGTTCACAGAAGTCGTCATGAACCTGCGCACCATTTTCAGGAACATGGATTTCTGTAAGGAAGATATTAAGGCCTATAAACCAGATGCTGTTATATTAGTTGATTACCCTGGCTTCAATCTTCGCGTGGCAAAAATGGTGAAGAAGATGGGATTGGGCTTTAAAGTAGTATTTTATATTTCCCCAACAGTCTGGGCCTGGCATCAGTCACGTGTTTATACAATTAAAAAATATGTTAATTTATTGCTTTGCATCCTTCCGTTTGAGAAAGCCTTTTACAAAAAATTTGATTACGATGTAGCATTTGTCGGACACCCATTATTAGACGCGATTACCAAAGGTGAAAAAAGAACTCCTGCAATAACTTCAGATAAACCGATTATTGCTTTATTGCCTGGCAGCCGCAAGCAGGAGATCCGTTTGGTCCTCCCGCAAATGCTGAGTGTCATGAAGTATTATCCGGGCTACAATTTTGTTATCGCAGGGGCACCTTCCATGCCAGCTTCGTTTTATGAGCAGTTTACAAAAGGAACGGATGTTAAAATTGTTTTTAACCGTACCTATGATCTGTTAAGTCAGTCACACACTGCCCTGGTAACATCAGGAACCGCTACCCTGGAGACAGCTTTATTTGATATTCCCCAGGTTGTTTGTTACAAAGGCGGAACAATTTCTTACCTGATCGGAAAACAACTCGTTACGATTAAATGGATTTCACTCGTAAATTTAATTCTCGACAGGCAAGTTGTTACCGAACTTATTCAAGGCGATCTGACCACAATTAAACTAAAAGAAGAACTGGACAAAGTAATAGATGGTCCGGGCAGAAAACAAATGCTTGAGGATTTTGAGGAACTGAAACATAAACTAGGTGATTCCGGTGCATCCAAAAATGCGGCGACTGAAATAATTCAATTTTTGAAGAAGTGAAGAAACAGCTGTTAATACTAGCGCTGATAGCTTCATGCAGCGTATTTGCCCAAAAGTTGAAAATAAGATTACTCACAAATTTGTCTTCTGCTACGGTTATATTTACGCCATTAGCAGGCGATTACAAAGTAAAACTGGATACAACTTTATTGAACGTGGATAACGGTTCTAATGTATATCAGCTTGCAGCTGAAGGAGATTCAATAGAAATAAAATCTTTTGAAAAAAGTATTGGTAAATGCAAAAAAATATTTTTTGAGTCGACTGTAAAGGATGGGAGTTTTAAATTGAAATCAGTAACGCCCGAAACAAAAGTAAAAACGTATGATGACGATCTTGAAGTGACTGTTACGCCTTCAGGATTAAAGCTTATAAATAAAGTTGATATTGAAGATTATATTGCCGGAGTAGTGGAATCAGAGGCTGGTTCAAGAAGCACACCTGAATACTACAAATTACAATCCATTCTCTGCAGAACATATGCCTTGAGTAATTTAAGAAAACACGAACCGGATAGTTTTAACTTATGCGATCAGGTGCATTGCCAGGCCTATAAAGGAAAGACGGAAAATACTGCTGTAATTGCCGCTGTTGCAGACACAAAAGGGTTGGTAATTGTCGATGATGATTTAAACCTGATCTCTGCTGCATTTCATTCCAATTGTGGCGGACAAACAGTTAATTCAGAAGATGTCTGGTCACTCTCTGCATCTTATTTGCGTTCAGTAAAAGATACGTTCTGTTTGCGAATGCCAAATGCACATTGGCAAAAAAAAATTCCGAAGGCAGACTGGTTCAGCTACCTCTCACTCAAACAAAAATATCCTGTAGAAGATAGTGTGAGTTATTATAAGGCTATTTCTTTCCCGCAGGCAAACGGACGGGAAACTTTTCTTGTAAGCAATGATCTTAAAATTCCTTTGAAAAACATACGTTCCGATTGGCAATTAAAATCAACTTATTTTTCCATTCAGCAACAAAATGATACGGTTGTTTTTAATGGACGAGGCTATGGTCATGGTGTTGGGCTTTGTCAGGAAGGTGCGATGCGAATGGCGCAGTTAGGCATTTCGTATAAAAATATTGTTGAGTATTATTACACAAAAGTTCATCTTGTGGATCTTGCTGTGTTGAGTTTTTTGAGAGAGGATTAGTAATCGCGAATTAACAGTAATTTTTGAGATAATAATAAAACATTAATTCGTGAAAATTCGTGTAATTAATGGTGAAAATTTGATGTCATGTTTGCTGAAATAATAACCATAGGTGATGAACTTCTGATTGGACAGGTAGTTGATACCAATTCAGCTTTCATTGGCCAGCAATTGAATCTTGCAGGAATAGAGGTAAAGCAGATCACGTCTATTTCGGATAAAAGCGAAGCTATTATTTCCACATTGAATGATGCAGCTAAACGTGCAGATATAATTATCATGACCGGTGGTCTTGGTCCAACCAAGGATGATCTGACGAAGAGTACATTGTGTACTTATTTTAATACAAGTCTCGTTTTTAACAAAGATGTTTACCGTGATGTTGAGGCTATGTTCAAAAGCAGGGGCAGGGAGGTAACTCCGATAAATGCAAAACAGGCAGAAATTCCTGCAAACTGCATTCCCATCCGGAATAAAAATGGGACAGCTCCTGGAATGTGGTTTGACGTGAATGGAAAAGTTTTTGTTTCAATGCCTGGCGTTCCTTTCGAAATGAAAGCAATGATAGAGAATGACATTTTGCCAAGGTTAAAAAAGCGATTCGTACTTCCTGCTATTTTTCATAAAACTATTTTAACACAGGGAATAGGAGAGTCATTTCTAAGTGAGCTGATCAGTGATTGGGAAGATAATTTGGTTAACCTCAATATAAAACTAGCTTATCTTCCTGCGGCAGGAAAGGTTCGTTTGCGTTTAAGTGCTTATGGAGAGGATAAAATTAAATTGCAAAAATCAGTTGAAGAACAAATACAATTAATTCTTCCCGTGATACAGCAATATGTTTATGGTTACGAATTATTTGGAGAAAAAGAACCGGGTCTGGAGAAGATAGTCGGTGATTTACTCAGAAGCAAAAAGCAAACGCTTGCAACGGCTGAAAGCTGTACTGGTGGTTATATTGCGCATCTGATCACAAGCATTGCCGGAAGTTCTGAATATTATATTGGTTCGGTGATTTCTTATGCTTATGAAGTAAAAATAAATGAACTGAATGTTGATCCCGAAGTAATTGAGAAATTCGGAGCTGGGAGCAAACCTGTTGTTGAACAAATGGCAATTGGCGCCCGCAAAAAATTCAATGTGGATTATGTGATCTCTGCATCTGGTATAGCAGGTCCGTCCGGAGGAACCGAAGAAAAACCAGTTGGCACGGTTTGGATTGCTGTTGCAACTCCCACAAAAGTAATTTCAGAAAAATTCCTGTTTGGTAATAAACGCGAATTAAATATTGAACGCACAGCACTCGCTGCACTAAATATGCTCCGGAAAGAATTAGAATAATATTGCAGAATTTACTTAGTGCCCTCAGTGTACTTAGTGGTAAAAAAATTAACTAAGCCAGCCTCTTTATTTTTAATTCGTGTTAATTCGTGAAACCTGCCTGCCGGCAGGTTAGTGGCATCGCTTTACTAACGCCATATAAAACCCATCAAAACCTTCACTTGGCCAATGGCGCTTCTCTTTCAGCAACTCATATTCCCCTTTGTGATTGTTCAAAAATGTCTCAACTTGTTTTTCATCCTCAGAAGGCAGTAAGCTGCAAGTAGAATAAACCATTAGTCCACCGACTTTCAGCATCTTGCTATAATTCTCCAGTAATTCCTGTTGCGTCTTTTTTACAGATTCAATGAACTCAGGAGTCAATTTCCATTTGGCATCAGGATTACGTTTTAAAACACCCATACCGGAACAAGGAACATCCAGTAAAAGTCTGTCAGCCGTGCCATGTAAACGTTTGATTGTTTTTGTGGAATCAATAACCTTAGGCTCTATGTTGGTTGCGCCGGCACGTTTGGCCCGTTTTTTTAATTCATCCAGTTTCCACTGCTCAACATCCATCGAAATAATCCGACCTTTATTCTCCATCATGGCTGCCAGATGCAGCGATTTTCCACCACCTCCCGCACATGCATCAATAACGCGCATGCCTGGTTTCACATCTAAAAAAGCAGCAACATCCTGGGAAGAAGCATCCATCACTTCAAAATGTCCTTCTTTAAAGAGAGGTAACCGGAATACATTTTGTCTTCTTGTTAAAATTAATCCATCCGGACACCAACTGATTGCTTCTGTTTCAACATCCTGTTCCTGTAATTTTTTTTGTAGTTCAGGTCTTGTCGTTTTTAATCTGTTTACACGTAACACAACATTCGCCTGCTCATTGAGTGCACGCATTTCATCTTCCCATTTATCTGCTGTCAGTTCTGCTCTGCCCATTTCATCCATCCAATCGGGAATAGACTCACGGATTTTAAAAGCATGCTGTAGTCGCTGATAATTTTTATGGATTTTAGCATGATCAACTTTCTGAAATTCTTCCCAATCAGGTGGACCAATTTCATTTAATGAACACCATGCACCGAAAATCTTCCACATGTTTTCCGCATTATTCTCATGTACACCTGCGCAATCCTTTATAAGTCTCCACCAACGGATAATTTCATAAGAGCTTTCTGCAATAAAGCGTCTGTCGCGCGCGCCCCATCTTGAATTTTTCTTTAAAACATGCTCAATGACTTTATCTGCATAACGTTTTTCTATGAATACTTCGGTAAGTATCTCTAAAACGGCATTAACGGTATTTCTGTAGAATTTCATAGTGATACAAAAGTATCGATAAATAATTGCATAATTTCGGTTAAATTTGTTTACATGAATTTCCCGTCGAAATTAATTGAGGATGCCGTTAACGAATTTGTGAAACTCCCCGGCATAGGCCGTAAAACCGCATTACGTTTCGTTCTTCATTTGTTAAAGCAAAACGAGGCGGATGTTATAAAATTCAGCAATACTTTTACCAGGTTAAAAAAGGAATTAAAATATTGTAAATCCTGTCATAATATTTCAGACAGAGAAATTTGTGATATCTGCAGCAATCAGAAAAGAGATCATTCGCTGGTATGCGTGGTAGAAGATATCCGGGACGTAATGGCAGTTGAAAATACCCAGCAGTACAATGGAATTTATCACATCCTTGGCGGGATCATTTCACCGATGGATGGTGTTGGGCCGGGTGATCTGAACATCGAATCCCTGGTGGAAAAAGTGAAGAATAACGAAATAAAAGAAGTGATCATGGCGTTAAGCACCACCATGGAAGGAGAAACAACCAACTTTTATATTTATAAAAAACTGAAAGATTATCCGGTCACAGTTTCAACCATTGCGAGAGGTATTTCAATGGGTGATGAACTGGAATATGCCGATGAAGTAACACTTGGACGTTCCATCTTAAATCGTACACTTTACGAGAAAAATCTATCTTCCAGATAATGGATCAGAAAAAACTGTCTGTCATAATCGTAAATTATAACGTCGGATTTTTTCTGGAACAGTGTCTGTATTCTGTTAAGAAGGCATTGAAGGATATTCCTGCGGAAGTATTTGTTGTCGATAACAATTCCGTTGACGGTTCTGTGCAGATGATCAAAGAAAAATTTCCAGAAGTACAGTTAATCGAAAATAAAAAAAACACTGGTTTTTCATATGCCAATAACCAGGCTATCCGGGTCTCCAAAGGAGAATATGTTTTATTGCTGAACCCCGACACAGTGGTTGAAGAAGATACATTTTCCAAAACAATCCGTTTCATGGATGAACATCCCGATGCTGGCGGACTGGGAGTGAAGATGCTGGACGGCAAAGGAAATTTTTTACCAGAGTCCAAACGCGGTTTACCGACACCTTCAGTAGCATTTTTTAAGGTATTCGGATTGGCTAAATTATTTCCAAAGTCGAAATTGTTTGGCCGTTATCATTTGGGTTTTCTCGAAAATGATAAAATAAATGAGGTGGATGTTTTATCAGGCGCATTTATGCTGATGAGAAAATCAGTGTTGGATAAAACCGGACTACTTGACGAAACTTTTTTTATGTACGGAGAAGATATTGATATGTCTTACCGCATTACACTGGCTGGATATAAAAATTACTATTTCCCTGAAACCCGCATAATTCATTACAAAGGTGAAAGCACGAAAAAGAGTAGCGTGAATTACGTATTTGTCTTTTATAATGCAATGATCATTTTCGCGAAAAAACATTTTTCTCAGAATCACGCCAAACTTTTTTCCTTTTTAATCAATATCGCTATTTACATCCGTGCCGGAATAGCTATTGCCAGACGTTTTACTGAGAAGTTGGCTTTGCCTTTACTTGATTTTACAGTTGTACTGGGTGGACTCGTTTTTATAAAAGATTACTATGCAAGAAATGTACGTTTTGCACAGGTAACAGGATCATATTCCACGCACCTAGTATTTGTCGCTTTTTCAAGTTACATGATCATCTGGCTTATTTCTATCTATCTGAACGGAGGTTATGATAAACCTGTGCGTGTGGCAAAGTTGACAAGAGGAATCCTGATCGGAACAGGAATTATTCTGATTATTTATTCATTGTTACCTGAGGTTTACCGTTTTTCACGTGCACTTATTTTGTTTGGTACAGCCTGGGCTCTTGCAGCGACTGCGGGTGTGCGTTTTATTTTACATTTGATGAACTTCAAACAATATAAGCTGAATGCCAATGAAAACAAACGGATTGTAATTGTTGGCAGCGTAGAGGAGTGTGAACGGGTTCATCAATTACTAAGGCAAACTATCATTAAAACCTCATTTGTAGGATATATAAATACCGGATCAGATAATACAGAAAACAGGAATAGTATAGGAGATATTGATCAGCTCCAGGATTATGTTGAAATATATTCAATCGATGAAATTGTTTTTTGTGCAAAAGATCTTCCGGCTGAACAGATCATTAATCTGATGCTTAAGTTGGGTAAAGCCCAGGTAGATTATAAGATTGCTCCTCAGGAAAGCCTTTCTCTTATTGGCAGTAATTCAATTGATACTTCGGGCGATCTTTATACAGTTGATGTAAATTCAATCACTAAACCTGAAAACCGCCGGATCAAAAGAATGTTTGATTTGTGTGTAAGTACGTTTTCTTTGGTTTTCTTTCCTGTACTGATGGTTGTCATGAAAAGACCGATACAATTTGTTGGAAATATTTTTCTTGTAATTTTTGGGAGAAGATCATGGGTAGGTTATGCCGGAAAAGAAACATTGCCGGTTGTAAGAAATGGAGTTCTGAGCCCATCAGAAATCCTTGGTAAGGGCCTCAACAAGGAAACCGCAGACAGGATCAATATGCTTTATGCAAAAGATTATAAAATCTCCAATGACTTTAAGATTGTAATGAAAGGCTTGAAGTACCTTGGGAATTAAAACTCTTTAATAATCGCAGGCCTCTGTGTAATCTCATGATAGTTGATTACATCTCCTTCGCAAAAATAATGTACAACCAAACTCTTACGTGTAGCATTCATGTTTGTTCTGGGTTCTCCTCCATGTAATAAATTTGCATGCCAGATCAACAGATCACCCTTTTTGGCGGGAAAAATTTCTTTCTTTAAATTTTTTTGCTCAATTGTTTCCGCAATTTTAATTTCATAATTTTCGTAAAAGTCTTCTCCGATAAAAATTTTATTATTGGAATTTTTAAAATCTTCTCCCATTACATAAGGTAATTTATGACTTCCGGGGTAATAATGAAGCAGGCCGCTTCCTGGATCAAGATCTTCCAGTGCAATCCATATGGCAATCAGGTAACCCTTCGGATGAGTGGTCATGTGTATGGAGTCGGAATGTGTTTTTTGCTGACTTCCATGTGTAAAGTTGATTGTCTGAAACGGGACCACTTTTTTTCCAAGTATGAAACTCAACACTTTTAGCAATTCTTTGTTGGTCGCAATTTTTTTTACTGCTTCCGACTTAGTATATAAATTCATTACCCTGCTATTGGTATAATCGGTTTGAATTTCTCCGGTTTTGAGCAGATGTTCAAGATCCTTGTTTACTTCGTCAATCAATTGACTGGATACAAATTCGTCCAGTATTGCATAACCTTTCTGAGGCCATTTTAATAGTTGTCCCTGTATTTCCGGAGTAAATTGGTTTAATCTTCCATCATTTTTAATTCTTTCCACCGCATTTTCAACATCCAGCCATGGTTTTTCAGCCAGGGCAAGTTTAAAATCGCGGTGTGCTATACTTCTGATAATGCTTTTTTGAAGCCCGTATTTTCTGTAAGCATATTTGTTTTTTTTTAAATCGCTGTAATGAAACAAATTGTTGATTACGTGTAAGAATCGTATCCTCCGGATAATACCCCAGTATTTTTTTATACTTAGCATAGTTAAAGTCAAACTTACACGATTCCCCAATAAACGCAAAGCAATTCATTAAAATGGCAGCACCAGGCTATATTCGTTTATGTCGGATCTTAAATCCTCATTAACTCATTTTCTATCAACATTTTGCAGTTGAAAATTGTCCAATTTAAGGTTGTGTATGTGAAATATTCACTTATTTTTGTAAGTTGTTAAAAATACGCATAATACGTTTTCTTACATAAATTATGGCACAAGTAGAGTTGATAATGCCCAAAATGGGCGAAAGTGTAGCTGAAGCGACCATTATTAAATGGCTCAAAAACGAAGGGGATAAGATCGCTATGGATGAGGCTGTCCTTGAAATAGCAACGGATAAAGTTGATTCGGAAATTCCATCAACTGCCGAGGGAATTCTTGTAAAAAAAATGTTTAAGGAAGGAGACGTAGTTCAGGTCGGTAAAGCAGTGGCTTTAATATCATCTGATGTAACTGAATCTATTCAGGCAAAACAGCCTGTTTCCGCATCTTCAACAACGGCTCAAAAAGCTGTTCAGACTCCGGCAAAAACAGAAGTTCATGTAGAAGCGGCGGGTAGAGTTTCTGCTTCCGGAAAATTTTTATCCCCACTGGTACGGAGTATTGCAAAACATGAGGGGGTAAGTGTTGCTGAGTTACATTCCATAACAGGAACCGGAGCAGGAGGAAGAGTAACTAAAAATGATATTCTTGCTTACATTCCAAACAAAGGAAAAAACACTGCATCGGCACAAGAAAAAGCCCCTGCCGTTCAATCTAATGGAAATGGTTCTGCACAAAGTATAAATATCTCAAGGCCTGCTATTTCGGTTGGGGGAAGTGACGAAGTTGTTGAGATGGACAGAATGCGTAAACTGATTGCCGAACACATGGTGATGAGTAAGCATGTTTCTCCGCATGTAACTTCTTTTGTTGAAGCTGATGTAACCAATATTGTGAAATGGCGTGAAAAAATGAAGAGCACGTTTGAGCAAAGAGACAAAGAAAAGCTCACATTCACGCCCATATTTATTGAAGCAATTGTTAAAGCAATTAAAGATTTTCCGATGATCAATGTTTCGCTTGACGGAACAAAAATTATTATAAGGAAAAACATAAATATCGGAATGGCTGCTGCGTTACCTACAGGCAATCTCATTGTTCCGGTTATTAAAAATGCAGATCAGTTGAATCTTTTAGGGCTTGCAAAAGCTGTAAATGATCTGACTAACCGGGCACGCAATAATAAATTACTTCCCGATGATATTCAGGGCGGAACATATACGGTTTCCAATGTGGGAACTTTTGGAAACGTAATGGGCACTCCGATCATTAATCAGCCACAGGCTGCAATTATGGCCGTTGGTGCAATCCGTAAAAAAGCAGCAGTTATTGAAACCCCGCAAGGCGACATGATCGGTATCCGTCATATGATGTTTTTATCTCATTCCTATGATCACCGTATTGTTGATGGAGCACTGGGTGGAAGTTTTGTACGACGCGTAGCAGATTATCTGGAACAATTTGATATTAAAAGAACAATATAGATTAATGAAACATTTTAAATATCTGGTAGTTATTTCGCTTTCACTGTCTGTTTTAACTGTGAAATCACAAAAAACGGATGGCTCTGAAGCCAAAAAACTTTTTGATCAGGCCGAAGGCGAATTGGCTCTGGAACATTATAACAAAGCGCTTCCGCTGTACCTGAAGGTCGATTCTATAACAAAGGATAATGCAAACGTTGCTTATAAAATAGGTTTGTGTTACCTGAATTCTTCTACAGATAAAATAACCTCTATTCCTTATCTTGAAAGAGCAATCAGAAACGTCTCTACAGGTGCCAAAGAAGACGCTTATAAAGAAAAGAGTGCTCCAATAGATGCTTATTATCAATTGGGACATGCTTATCATTTAAATTACCAGCTTGATTATGCAATTTCGAATTTTGATAAATTTAAATCATTTCTCGCGGAAACAGAAAAAACATTAATTAACCAGGTTACTCATCAGATTGAGATGTGTAACAATGCAAAAGAGTTGATCGCATCTCCTGTCACCATTAAAATTGATAACCTCGGTCCAAATGTAAACTCGCCTTATCCTGATTATTCTGCAGTAACATCTGCCGATGAAACCAATTTATTCTTCACTTCAAGAAGACCAGGAACTACAGGCGGTGGAATTGATCCAGCCGACGGAAAATATTATGAAGATATTTATTATTGCACCAAAAAGGATTCGATGTGGTCTCCTGCTGTTAATATCGGACCTCCTATCAATACAAACGGACATGAAGCAACAATAGGTGTTTCTGTAGATGGACAAAAGCTTTTGATATATAGAGATGATAAAGGCGATGGAAATATTTATACCAGTCAATTACAGGGTGGCGTATGGTCTGTTCCTGCAAAGTTGGGAGATAACGTAAATACTTCTGGATGGGAGCCAAGTGCGAGTATTTCTGCTGACGGACAGTATTTGTATTTTGCAAGTAACAGGGAAGGTGGATTTGGTGGACGTGATATTTACATGAGCAAACTCTTGCCAAATGGTCAATGGAGTAAAGCAGTCAATCTCGGACCGACGGTAAATACTGCTTATGATGAAGATTCTCCTTTTATTCATCCTGATGGTGTTACCTTATTCTTTAGTTCAACCGGACACAAGAGCATGGGTGGATTTGATGTTTTCTTTTCTTCTAAAGGAGAAAATGATAAATGGTCGGAGCCTGTTAATATAGGTTACCCTGTAAACTCAACGGATGACGATGTATTTTACACGCCTTCGGCAGATAATAAAAGAGCTTATTACTCTTCGTTTAAAGCAGGAGGTTACGGTGAAAAGGACATTTACATGATCACATTCCCTGAACAAAAAGAAAAACCACTTACAGTATATAAAGGAAAAATCAAAAGTGCGGATGGTAATCCAGTCAAGAATGTGGAGATCACTGTAATTGATAATGAAACAGGTCAATTAGTTGGAACTTATTTCCCGAATTCTAAAACAGGAAATTATCTTTTCATTTTACCTCCGGGTGGAAATTACAATATCACTTATCAGGCAGAAGGTTATTTGTTGCAATCAGAAAACATGATTGTTCCCAAAGATTCCACATATAGTCTTATAAATACATTCATTGAGTTAAAGCCGGTTACAGTTGGTCAACGCGTGACGTTAAAAAATATCTTCTTTGATTATGATAAAGCTACGTTGCGACCAATTTCTCAGGTTGAGCTTGATAAGTTTTACAGAATGCTGAGTGAAAAGCCTCAGTTGGTAGTTGAAATTTCCGGTCATACCGATTCCAAAGGTAATGACGAGTTTAATATGAAACTTTCTCAGGCGAGAGCTCAGTCGGTTGTAGATTATCTCATTAAAAAAGGAATCGATCCAAAACGGATGGTCGCTGTTGGTTATGGTGAAACGAGACCAATTGCTAAAAACACAAAGGCAAATGGAAAAGATGATGAGGAAGGAATGCAGTTGAACAGAAGGGTTGAATACCGGATTCTAAGTACAGACGGAGAGCTGGATGTAATTGAAAAAATAAAAGTACCGGATCAATTAAAAATCAAAAACAAGTAGACTATATAAATATAAAACCAATAGTATGCATAGAAAAAAACTACTATCGTTTATAGTATTGAGCTTAATTTTATTGAGTCTTGTTTCATTTGCGCAGAACAATTTAACTGGAAGCATGAAAAGAAAGGCTGATAATGCTGATGCTCTTTTTGCAGTTGAAAATTATTGGGAAGCACTTCCTTTATATAAGGAAGTAGCGGATGCTAATCCGACAAATGTCAAGTACAATAACAGAGCGGGTATATGTTATTTTTATTCATCTCATAAAACCAAATGCATTCCATATTTTGAAGCCGTAACAAAAAACTGGGCTAAGGATACTATTTATGAAGTCTATTATTATCTTGGAACAGCATATCAAATGGAAAACAGATTTGATGATGCAATCGCATGTTTTACGATCCTCAAAAATTCAATTAACCCTGAAAAAAATGGCAATGGAGCTAAAAGCGATGTGGATCACTCTATTGAAATGTGTAACAATGGAAAGAACTTTGTAAAGTATCCATCCAGTGTCAGGATTTTTAATATCGGACCATCTATCAATACAAATGATCCTGAGTACGCTCCCGTTATTTCAGCAGATGAATCAAAGTTGATCTTTACATCTAAGCGTAAAGAGGGAACGGGTAACAGAACAACTCCCGATGGTTATTATTACGAAGATATTTATATTGCCGATAAAGTGTCAGAAGGCTGGCAGGTTCAAAGTTTGGACTCAACCGATAAGAAAACAAAAAAATCATTGTTTTATATTTTCTGGTCTAAAGCACGGAAAATAGGATCTGCAATCAACACCAGAGATCACGATGCTGCCATTTCTCTTTCTCCGGATGGAAAAACATTATTTATTTATCGCGATAATTTTATCTGGCAGTCTCAGTTTGATGGAAAGAAATGGGGCAAGCCAACAAAGCTGGATGATAATGTAAATGAAAAGCGCAGTTTCCAGCCCAGCTGCAGCATGACTGCTGACGGTAATTTACTATATATCGTAAGTGACCGTCCGGGAGGACTTGGAGGAAAAGATATTTATGTTTCGTCCAAGCAAGGTGATGGAACGTGGGGACCTTGCACAAATCTGGGAGAAAACGTAAATACTGAATATGATGAAGACAGTCCGTTTATTACCCCTGATGGCAAAACATTATATTTCTCTTCCCAGGGACACAATAGCATGGGAGGATATGATATTTTTAAATCAGAATTTGAAAATGGAAAATGGGGAGTTCCTCAAAATCTGGGCTATCCTACCAATACCGGAGCAGACGATATTTTCTTTGTAATGAATGCAAATCAATCACGTGCTTATTTATCATCAATTAAAGATGATACGTATGGTGATTATGATATTTATGTATTATCCTTTGTTCCTGAAACGCATTTGTATGCAGCTGTAAAAGATGGAGATAGTTTCACACCCGTGAATGCTATTATTCATACGCGTGGGCATAAAGCCCCAATAGACACATTATCTTATAACGTTCAAAATACAACGGGAAGAACAACGATGGCTTTATTATCTCCGGATAATTACTCGTTAACTTTTGAAACACCAGGTTATAAAACACGTACAGTTGACGTAAGAGTTCCGGATCAGAATTATAAAAAACCATTCTACCAGGAAGTTAATTATGAAACAATTAAAACAGCAGATGGAAAACCGCTTAAGAAAGTAACAACTTTCTATAATGCGTTCTTTAATATTGACAGTCTTGTTAATGCTGATCCCAAGCTGTCTGCAATGACAGATAAAAATGCGGCTTATTCTGCAATGGTGAGATCAATAGATCCGAATACAACCAGGTTGAATTTTAAAATAGCTACGTTTACTGAGATGCTGATAGACACAACTCCATTGGCAAGCGCAACCAATGTTAAAAACAATAACAACAGCACGAATACAACAACTAACAATACAACCAATACAAACACAACAACAACAAATACAACAGCTAATAATACAACAAATAGTAACAATACAAACACAACGACAACAACAAACACAACAGCCAACACTACAACAAATAACACAACAACGGCAAACAACACAACTAATAACACGACAGCGAACAATACAACAACTCAGGAGACAGAAGTGAAAACTTTTGGTCCGATTCTGTTTGATTTTTCAAAAGCACTTGTTCGTGAAGAAGTCAGACCTCAACTTGAAGACATCACTAATTATCTGAAGGAAAATAAAAACCTTAAGATGGTCGTTTACGGTCATACAGATGCTAAGGGTTCTGATCAGTTTAATATGGCTTTGTCTGTTAAACGTGCCAGGGCAACAGTTAATTACTTTGTTTCTAAAGGAATTGATCCAAAACGTCTGAAAGCAGTTGGAAAAGGAGAGCGTCAGCCAGTAGTTCCGAACGAAAATCCGGATAAGTCTGATAATCCGGAAGGCCGCCAGAAAAACAGAAGGGTAGAGTTTAAAGTTGAACCAATAAAGACAATAAAGAAATAAATGACAAATGGTATTCAGTAGTACAAAATAAAAATTACATTTGTTAGCCCTTATTATGAAGAATAGAGTAATAATATTTTTAAGTCTGCTTCTTTTTTCTGCGTCATTATTTTCGCAGGAGCAAGTCAACCAATCTTATAAAGGCTATTTTACAGAAGGCAATTTTTTATTGCTTGAAAAGAATTACTCACGAGCTTTATTATATTTTCAAAAAGCTTATGCCCTGGATTCTTCGAATGCAAATATTAATTACAAAATGGGTCTCTGTTACCTGAATTCGGCATCAGAAAAGGAGAAGGCAGCACACTACCTTGAAAAAGCTGTTTTAAATACTACAAAAAAATATGCAGATTTTGAACCTTCTGAGAAAAAGGCTCCCTTGCTGGCTTTTTATTATTTAGGTGAAGCTAACCGGGTTTTAGGTAAATACAAGGAATCTGCTATAAGTTATGATAAGTATAAAGATGCTGCTAAACCGAATGAAAATGACCTGAAGCAGTTAGAGCATCAGATCGATGAGTCTTTTAATGCTATTGAAATGACTAAAAACCCAGTCAATGTAACAATTGAAAACATGGGAGATAGTATTAACAGCGAATACGCAGATTATGGCGCTGTTGTTTCAGTTGATGAGTCAATGATGATTTTTACGTCAAGACGCGCGGGAAGTACAGGCGGGGAAAAAACAGTCGATGATCAGTTTTACGAAGATATTTATGTAAGCTATAAAAAAAGAGACGGCTCCTGGACAACAGCTGCCAATATAGGGCCTCCGATAAATTCGAATAATAACGAAGCGACAGTTAGTTTATCTACTGACGGGCAACAATTATTTGTTTACAGGGACAGCAATGGTGGGGATATTTATTACAGTACTCTTGATGGGGATAAGTGGACACCTCTTTTGCCATTGGGTTCGGATATCAATACAAAATACTGGGAAACACACGCTACTCTTTCTGCTGACGGAAATACCATTTATTTTGTAAGCGACAGACCAGGTGGATTTGGAGGCCGTGATATTTACCGTTGTGTAAAATTGCCAAACGGACAGTGGAGTCTCGCATTAAATCTTGGTCCTACAATTAATACAGCTTATGATGAGGATTCTCCATTCATTCACCCTGATGGGGTAACACTATATTTCAGTTCAAGCGGACATAAAGGAATGGGTGGTTTTGACATTTTCTCTTCATCTAAAAATAATGAAGAAGGAAAGTGGTCCACACCAGTTAACCTGGGATACCCGATCAACACAGCAGACGATGATCTGTTTTATGTGCCAACTGCAGACGGTCACCATGCTTATTATGCATCAGCTAAGCCAGGCGGGAAAGGAGATAAAGATATTTATCGTATTACGCTGGAAGCAGCAACGGCGGAACCAGTCACGCTTATCAAAGGTTATCTTTCATTTGATGGAACAGCAAATATTCCTAAAGGAATTACTGTAAAAGCATTTGATCTGGAGACCGGAGAAAAGGTGCAGGAATGTGTACCGAATGCCAAAACAGGCAAATATGTGTTGACTCTTAATCCGGGCTTGAATGGTAAAACGTATAATATAACTTACGAAGCAGACGGTTTTCAGCCAATTTCAGAAACGGTGAAGATTGAATCAGGTTCTTCTTACCAGGAGGTTGAACGGGAGATAGGTTTGAAGTCGATCAATTTTGAGAGTAAAACATTGGGAACAGTTTCTGTTAATGGAACGATTACCAATAAAGAAGGTAAACCAATTCCCGGAGCTAAGATTACGATTAAGGACAATAACACAGGAAATTTGATTAACACCTATTATTCTAACGCAACGGATGGTATGTATTATTTTGTTTTACAACGTGGACAAAATTACAATGTGGCGTATGATGCTGATGGATATTTATTCCAGTCAGAAAATATTGATGTACCCAAAGAACCTGTTTATTCTGAAATCAATAAAGTAATTGTGTTAGAGCCGATTCAGAAAGGAACTAAAATTACCTTGAAAAATCTGTTCTTTGAAAGTGGGAAAACTTCGATTAGTAAACAGTCGCAGGTTGAGTTGGAAAAGTTACATGACCTCATGAAAGACAATCCGGATCTTGTTATTGAAATTGCTGGTTATACCGATAATAAAGGTGTTGAGAAAGAAAATCTAAGACTATCTCAGGAAAGAGCGAATGCAGTGGTAAGCTTTTTAGTTAAAAAAGGAATAGAACCAAGACGTTTAGTTGCTAAAGGATACGGTTCTGCTCAACCGGTTGCAAGCAACACACTTCCAAATGGGAAACCTGATCCGGAAGGAATGAAGATGAATAGAAGGGTAGAGATGAAAGTTCTGGAGTCCAAATAAAATTACGTTCATGTTTTACTTTAATGCCTGACCCTGGCAATAGCGTTATGGCATGTATACTAGTTCTTTTTATGAATGCCCAGGTGGCGAAATTGGTAGACGCACCACTTTGAGGGGGTGGCGGGCAACCGTGCTGGTTCGAATCCAGTCCTGGGCACATTTCAACTTTAACTTAAATGAGTTTTGTTGAGGTTACTTAACCACCGTTACGTGACCGGTGTATTTGTGTAACTCGTGTTTGGTATTATCCTGTACCTGCATTTTCCAGACGTACACGTCGTTTTCAACAAGTTTATGGCCACCGTTTGCAGTTCCATCCCATGGCTTGGTATAGTCGGTTGTATGATAAATCTGATTTCCCCAGCGGTCAAAAATATACATTTCAAAAGTAGATGCATCAAAACCAGAACCGATGCCGATGAAGGTTTCATTTTTCAAATCTCCGTTAGGACTGAAAGCATCAGGGATATAAAAAGAATAATCTTCAAGTACATTTATGATTTTGCTGATTGAAAAGTCGCAACCATTTTCGGAAACGGTTAATTTGACATTATAACTTCCGGGGTTTCCATACGTATGCGAAGTGTTTTGCATTGTTGATTTTACTCCGGCAGTATCTCCGAAGTTCCAGCTCCAGCTATCAATTCCGTTGCTACCCGTTCCATGCAGTTGAACGGAAACCCCTGTAAAGATTGTCGTATCCGGCCCTGCGCTTGCAACAGGAGTTGGTTTTACCGTAATGGTTACGCTATCCTTAACACTGCAGGGACCTTTTGTTACGGTAACAGTGTACTGAGTGGTTGTAAGTGGTTTAGCAATAGGGTTGCTTACGTTAGCTTTATCCAGTGAAGCTGAAGGAGACCAGCTGTATGAAGTTCCGCCGGAAGAGTTTAACTGCACCTGTTCACCAGAACATATTGTTGTATCTCTGCTGATTTTAGCTACCGGCAGATAGCTTAGCGTAACATTAATAGTATCAAAATAGCAGTTGCTTTCGGTAACGGTATAGGTATTACTGCTGGTTATTTTAATTTTTTGTGTTGTATCGGTGGTAGACCAGAGGTAACTTATCGGAGCGCAATAAGGAGCAGGATGAGGTGGAGCTGTTAATGTAACCGGTACACCGGGAACAAGGCAGGTTATTATTGTATCGTGTGTTGAACTGTTTAGTTTTCCGGCACCAAAATTATCTGAAAGGCCAAGCAATGGGTCGGGGCCGCCTTTAAGAATGACAGCCTGGTGTTTAAAGGTGCAGGCGGCGCCTAAAGCATTGGGATTATTAATTGCATGAAGAAATCCGTTCGGCCAGTAAAAAAAACCGGAGTAGGCCACAGACACATATATTTTTCCATCAGGGCCAAGTTCAAGTGCGCCCATTTCAAGGGTATCGCTTGCTATTTGTAATTTGGAAGCTATGATAGCTGCACTGCCTCCTGCATTCATATCGTACTGGTAAACGCTGCTCTTTCCGCCTATAGAACCGTCGCGGCCATCGCTCACATAAACTTTAGAGTTATCCGGCGAAAAGGCAACACCGTACAAGCCTTCACCTAATGAATCACCCTGATAAGAATTATCAACTATGGGATTTGAAACTTTTCCATCGGAATTACAGAAATCATAAAACTGAACTGATCTGCTTTCAAAAGGAGTAACAAGAGCAAGTTTTTTAGAATTCGGAGAAGCCTTCATCGCACCTCTTGTAGACCCATAGCCTGAACCAGTAGCTGTGTCTTTTGGAGTAGCAAAAAATACAGGTCCCACATTAGAAATAACAGGGGGATTAATTCCCGCTGGTGTAACGAGGTATGCGTAAAACGCATCTGTATTCCATTCGTGAACTATTAACCATACATCTCTTCCATTGCAATGCCTGGCAGCGGTCATTTTTTCTGTAGCAGGAGTGACCAGCATTTGGTTTTTTACTGTCACATCTCCATTACCACCATTTAGTGTCATGTCGACAATAGAGTAGGATAGGCCTTTTGACGTAACTTTGCCCGATGCGTAATGCCCTGCCTGTGCATCGAGTGTAAAAATATAATATTTGGTTTTGCTGTCGGGCATTGTAACGATCAGCGCAGACTGCGTGGTTGATGTATGTCCCCAAAGATTTTTGCCATTCGGCATAGGGAAATTATTTTTTGCATAAACAGTTACCCCATCCGTATAAAATAATAAAGCGCCAGTGCTTCTGTTGCACATAGCTGAAGTTCCTTCTATCGTATTTATCTGGCTTGTGCCGGAAACTGGAACTCCTGAATTAAAATCGACTTTAACGTTTTGTCCAAAGCACCAGATATTAGCTTCTTTTTGGGCACGTGAAATAAAGGAAAGAGATAAAAGAAAAGCTGAGAGTAAAAGTAGTTTGGCTTTGCCCATACTCAAATTATGGTTAAATGTGGGGTAGTTAACCTATAAAGAATAAATTTACAAAAAAAATCATATAGGTCAATTATCTCATTGTGAAAGAGTGAATTAGATTTTTAGCAACTTTTATAATTATTTGTACGTAAAGTTGACAAATACTATAAAAGCTGATGCAGCAAAAAAGCACTCTGTTTTTATAATTTTGTTTTTAAAGACCAAATGCAGAGGTAACTTATCAGGCAAATCGGATTGATTCAGGGAGCAAACAGGCGTAAATTTATAGTAGATTCTTACTTAAAAAACTGCCCCTATGTTAAACACCTCCCCACGGTATTTTCAATCGATTTTATTCATCGCTTTTTATACCCTGTTTTCTGTCTCTCTTTTATCCCAGACCAATCAGCAACCTGATTTAAAATCTACCTCAACCTTTAACCAGAATAAAGCTCAAGACCCAGGTGTTGCGGCAAAGGCTATGGCTTTGCGTGGAAATGGCATGGGTTTTACTGAAAATAAAGGCCAGGTTGTGGATATGGATTTGAATCCACGGCCTGATATTTTATTTAAAGGAGCCGGAGCAGGAACAGAAGTGTATTTGAGGAAAACAGGTATCAGCTACGTATCCAGTAATGCCGGAGAGGTTTTGCATAAAGCTCAGGAAGAAGCTGAAGCGCGGGAACACCAGGCTATGAAAGGCGGACTTAAAGGAGAACCATTTGATAAAGAAAAAGCGAAAACAGAATTATTAAGAAACCAGTTGTTTAAATATCACCGGGTGGATGTAGATTTTTTGAATAGTCTTTCTTCAGACGCTCCGAATGCCGAAATCATTACAGCAGATCAGGTTGAGGGATATGTTAATTATTATTTGCCGCAGTGCCCTAAAGGGATCACCCATGTTAATCAATATAATGAAGTAACCCGGAAAAATGTTTATAAAAATATAGATGTAAAATATTACGGAGGAAAAACACAAGGTCTGGAATATGACATTATTGTAAATCCCGGTGCGGACCCTAAAGACATACAATTAAAATACAGCGGTGTTGATGGTTTGTATATTCAGCATGACAGATTGTATATTAAAACGAGTCTTGGTGAACTGGAAGAGCACCTTCCAAAAGTATATCAAATTATTAATGGCAGAATTGCAGACGTAGAAGCTCATTATTTGCTTGGAGATATTTCTTCGGAAAAAGGCTCTGTGAATGTGTCCTTTGAGATTGGAGCGTACGATCATAATTATCCGTTAATTATCGATCCATGGATTTCATATTACGGTGGTAACTCATTTGATGAAGGAATTGCGGTGGCTTCAGATAATTCGGGTAATGGTGTATTTACAGGAGATGAATTTTCGTCTAATTTCCCTGTAAGTGCAGGAGCATACCAGGTTGTAAGTCATGGAACCAGGAATAGTTTTGTTATAAAAATGGCAGGAGCCGGAACCCGCGTGTGGGGAACATATTTCGGAGGTAACGGACAGGATCTCGGGTATGGAATTGCAGTTGACAAGAATAATAATATTGATGTTTGCGGAATCACTACATCCACAACTTTTCCGATACTAACACCTGCGGGTGCATATGTTCAGGCCAATTTATCCACTTACGGAACCGGATTTATAGCACAGTTTACTTCGGCAGGTGCATTAACCTGGTCAACTTATTTAGGTGGTAGCGGTAGTCAGTCTGGCGGTACAGACTTCCCTTATGATGTTTGCACCGATGGATCCAATAATATGTATGTTACCGGATATACGCTTGCTACAGATTACCCGCTTATGGGGGCCTATCAGAGTACAAATAATGAGACCAATGCAAACCTGTATACGGTTATGGTAACGAAGTTCAATAGTTCGGGTACAATGAAATGGTCTACTTATTATGGAGGTGGCGGTGCTTATTCTTTGGACAGGGCGCAGGGAATTACTTGTGATCCTTCGGACAATGTATATGTAGCAGGTTATACCAATGCAAATAATTTTCCGATTGTTGGAACAGCTTATCAATCGGCTCCTGGCGGACTTCTGGCGATGAATGCTTTCCTGGTGAAATTAAATCCTTCAACTGGTTTTCCGATCTGGTCGACTTACCTGGGTGGGTCAAACTATGATGCCGGTTATGCTGTTGCCTGCGATAATGCCGGAAATGTAATCATAGCCGGTAATGCGATGTCGAATAATTTTCCTTTAAAAAGTGCGTATCAATCTACAAATAAGGCTACCACCGGTACTTCCAGAAATGCTTTCATTTCAAAGTTTGATGGAAACTGTAATCTTTTGTGGTCAACTTATTTTGGTGGTTCAGGTAATCACACATATGATTTATCAGAGGAGATAGCGGGTCTTGCGGTTGATAATAGCAATAATGTAATTGTGTCAGGGGATACATATAGTTCCGATTTTCCGGTTACGTCGTGTGCATATCAAACTACATTTTATGGACCTGAAGATCAGTTTCTGTCTACGTTCGATCCGAACGGAAATATTCTTTGTTCAGGATACATGGGTATCGGTGCGACTCATGGAAACGAGACATGGCCGGCCGGAGGAAATATTTCTGCGAATGGTTGTTCGGCCTGGTTCACAGCTTATTCTTTTTGTACCTATCCTGTAACTGCAGGAGCGTTTCAAACTTCGTGTTTTGGCGGAGTAGATGCTGTGATGGCGAATCTTTACCTGAACAATACGAATCCGGTTTGCTGCACACTTGCTGCATCATCGGCAACGGCAACAGCAAATGTAAGTTGCAATGGTGGCAATAACGGTACGGCGAGCGTCACGATCAGCAGCGGTGCAGGCGGGCCATATGCATATAGCTGGAGCAATGGTGTAACCGGCGCAACCGCTACAACAACAGCTACAACCATTTCGCTTACAAATTTAACAAGCGGAACGTATACAATAAATGTTACAGAAGGTTCGTGTTCGTCATCAGTTACAGTAACTATTACACAACCTTCAGCGATCAATATTGCTTCAGTAACTCCGACAAATACAACTTGCGGATCATCAAATGGAAGTGCTGTTGCATCGGCTTCAGGAGGAAACGGGACATTAACTTATACCTGGAATAATTCTGTAACCGGACGAACAAATTCAAACCTGGGTGCGGCAACCTATACCGTAACCGTGAAAGATGCGAGTGGGTGTACGGCAACAAGTGCTGTTGCAATTGCGGGTTCAACAGGAGCTTCTGTATTTGTATTTAACACATCAACAACAATGTGTTCGGGAAGTTCGAATGTGCTTAGCGTAACAGGTGCCGTTACTTATGTGTGGAACCCCGGAGGGTTAGCAGGCGCATCAGTGACTGTTTCTCCTACATCACCAACAACTTATACCGTAACAGGAACAGATGCAGGCGGATGTACTGGAACTTCAACCGTGTTGATCACTGTGTATAGTCTTCCAACAGTTACGGCATCAGCAGGCAGTTCCGGAATTTGCAATGGATCTAATACAACGCTTACCGGAGGAGGTGCATCAACGTATGTCTGGAATCCAGGAGCATTAAGCGGTTCACCGGTATCCGTTTCTCCATCTTCACCAACAACGTATACTGTAACGGGAACAGATGGTAATGGTTGTAAGTCAACTTCAACAGTAGTTGTTAATGTAAACGGTTTACCATCAGTTACGGCATCAGCTAGCAGTTCTTCAATCTGTAATGGAACAAATGCAACACTTACAGCGGGAGGTGCCGCAACTTATGTATGGAATCCAGGAGCATTAAGCGGTTCACCTGTTTCTGTTTCACCATCTTCACCAACAACGTATACTGTAACGGGAACAGATGGTAATGGTTGTACATCAACATCAACTGCAGCAATAACCGTTCATGGTTTACCAACAGTTACAGCTTCGGCAAGCGCTTCTGTAATTTGTAACGGAACAAATACGACACTTACTGGTGGAGGCGCATCAACTTACGTCTGGAACCCGGGAACATTAAGCGGATCGCCGGTATCAGTTTCACCATCTTCACCAACAACATATACTGTAACGGGTACAGATGGCAATGGTTGTACGTCAACATCAACAGCAGCAATAACTGTTCATAGTTTGCCATCAGTTACAGCTTCAGCGGGCAGTCCTTCTATTTGTAATGGTGGAAGTTCCACTCTCACAGCGGGTGGAGCAACAAGCTATATCTGGAATCCGGGTTCGCTCAGCGGTTCTCCGGTATCAGTATCTCCATCTTCACCAACAACGTATACGGTAACTGGTACAGATGGTAACGGTTGTACATCAACATCAACTGCAATAGTAACTGTTCACGCATTACCAGCGGTAACTGCATCTGCAACAATACCGGCAGTTTGTCCAGGAGGAAGTTCAACGCTGAATGCAGGTGGAGCAAGCACATATGTGTGGAATCCGGGTTCACTAAGCGGAGCATCGGTTTCTGTGACACCAGGCGCGCCAACCAATTACACTGTAACAGGTACTGATGGAAATGGATGTACTTCAACTTCGGTAGCAACGGTAACTGTAAATGCTCAACCTATAGTTACAGCATCAGCGACAAGCCCTTCTATTTGTAATGGTGGAAGTACAACTTTAAATGCTGGTGGTGCCACAACCTATAGCTGGAGCCCGGGTGCATTAAGCGGTTCATCGGTTTCTGTTTCTCCTTCGGTTCCTACAACATATACTGTAACGGGAAGTAGTGGAGCAGGATGTTCAGCTACTTCGACTGTGTTAGTGACTGTTCATAGTTTACCAACTGTTACAGCGTCTGCAACAAGTTTAACAATCTGCAGTGGAACAAATACAACACTTAATGCGGGAGGTGCATCAACTTACGTCTGGAACCCAGGTACGTTAAGCGGTTCGTCTGTTTCTGTTTCGCCTGGAGCGCCAACAACTTATACTGTAACTGGTACAGATGCCAATGGTTGTACTGCAATATCGACTACGGCAATAACAGTTCATGGTTTACCAACGATAACAGCATCTGCAACAGCATCTACTATTTGTAACGGATCAAGCACAACGCTTAATGCCGGAGGAGGAATAAGTTATAGCTGGAATCCGGGAGCATTGAGTGGATCACCTGTTTCAGTTTCACCGGGAAGTCCTACAACATATACCGTAACGGGTACAGATGCTAACGGCTGCACATCCACATCTACTGTAGCAATTGCAGTCACGGCATTACCTTCGGTTACAGCAACAGCAACAAGTTCTTCCATTTGTTCAGGCGGCAGCACAACACTAAATGCCGGCGGAGGAACCGCTTATATCTGGAGTCCGGGCGGAATGAGCGGATCATCGGTTTCCGTATCGCCATCATCACCAACCACGTATACAGTAACGGGAACAACAAGCGGCTGCTCATCCACATCAACAGTTGCAGTGAATGTAAACAGTCTGCCACCTGTAAATGTATCAGCACTAACATCAGGTATTTGTAACGGAGGAAATACAACACTCAATGCAAGCGGTGCAACAAGTTACAACTGGAACCCAGGCGCGTTGAGCGGATCATCGGTTTTAGTTTCACCAACAGTGCCCACTACCTATACTGTAACAGGAACGGATGGTAACGGTTGTACTAAAACAGCAACGGCATTCATTAATGTATCCAATCCACCGTCTTTATCAGCAAGTAATATTGATGCTACCTGTTCGCTAAACAATGGAAGCGCAACAGTAAATGTAACAGTGGGATCAGCTAACTATAGTTATAACTGGAATACATCAGCATCGGCAACAACAAGCTCAGCCAGCAATACCATTACAAATCTTCCTGGGGGAAATTACACGGTAACGGTAACCGACGGCACGGGCTGCAGCAGTTCACAAACATTTGTATTAAACACCACACCTGCAGTGACAGCAACAACAAGCTCAACGGATGCAACCTGCGGCAGTTCAAACGGAAGTGTATCGGCAAATGTAACATCCGGGACAGCAGGCTATACGTATAGCTGGACGACAACAGCAACAAGCCAGACTGTGAGCTCACTTTCATCAGGAAGCTATACAGTAACCATCACCGACAGCAAAGGCTGCACAACATCAGCAGTGCAAACGATCAACAATGCAGGTGCCGCAGCAGTGAGCATCACCGCATCAATAAACATAACCTGTAACGGAGGAAATGACGGTAGTGTAACGGCCGCAGCAAGCGGAGGAATAGCGCCGTTAACCTATAGCTGGAGCAATGCAGTAACAGGTACAACAAGCATCAACGGATTAACAGCAGGCTCATATACTTTATCAGTTATAGATGCCAACGGATGTTTGTCTTCAAGTAACGTAACCTTAACCGCACCCAATGCTATTAATCCAGTAACCAGTTCACAAACCAATGCCACCTGCGGACAAAACAACGGACAGGCCATTGTAAATGTAACAGGCGGAACAGGGGCATACACATATAGTTGGAGCAACTCAGCAACAGGAAATACAATTACCGGAGTAGGCGCAGGGGCATACAATTTAACAGTAACAGATGCCAAAGGCTGCACGGGAATATTAACAGTAAATATTAATAATGCTGGCAGTCCTACAGCAACCATCGCATCTACAAGCGACCTGAATTGCTTTAATAACAATACCGGAAGTGCAAGTGTAAATGTAACGGGTGGTACACCTGGCTATGGTTATAACTGGTCGGGTGGAGGCGGGGCCGGACAAACAGCCACTAATTTAGCAGCGGGAACTTATGTTGTAACAGTAACAGATGCCAATAGTTGTTCAGCAACAGTGAGTGTTTCTATTACTGAGCCAGCACAGTTACTTGCGTCAAGTGCAGGTGCGACACCTGCTACATGTGGTAATGCAAACGGAACAGCTTCTGTTTCTGCAATTGGAGGAACAGGAAGTTATACTTATTCCTGGAGCACGACTGCGACCTCTCAAACAATAAATAATCTTCCGGCAGGAAGCTATATTGTAACCGTCACTGATGCCAATGGTTGTACACAAACAGATACAGAAATAATTTCAGACGCACCTTCAGCAAACATAACCGTTGCAAGTGCCGTAAATGTTCTTTGCTATGGTTCATCAACAGGAAGTATAAATGTAAATGTGAGCGGAGGTACGTTACCTTTGACATATGACTGGAGTAATTCAGTTTCCGGAGTTACAGGAATCACAGGATTAACTTCAGGAACTTATAGTATAACAGTTACAGATGCGAACGGTTGCACATCTTCCAGTGCAATAATATTGACGCAACCATCTGCGTACAGTGTTTCTGTCAGCTCCACACAACAGGCCACTTGCGGGCAAACCAATGGTGGTGCAACTGTTACGGCTACGGGAGGAACTGCAGGATATAGTTATTTATGGAGTAACAGTGCGACAGGTACAACTATTTCTGCCGTAAGTGCGGGTACATATTATGTTACAGTCACAGATGCTGCCGGATGTACAACAACAACTTCGGCAACGATAAATAATCTTGGGGCAGCAATCATTACCCTCGGAACGATAACAGATGTTGCTTGTAACGGTGCAAACACAGGAAGCGCCAATATTTCTGTCAGTGGTGGGACGGGTATGCTTACCTATAGCTGGAGCAATGGCTCAACAGGATTGACAGCTTCAAATCTTCCTGCAGGAAATTATACAGTCGGAGTTACAGATGCAAGCGGATGTTTTACTTCATCTATTATTACAATCAATCAACCAAATGTAATCGGAGGAACATTTACCACAAGTGCTGCTCATTGCAGCTCTGCTAATGGTTCTGCAACAGTAACAGCAAGTGGCGGCATTGGTGCATATACATATAGCTGGTCCGACGCGGCCGGGACAACAGGTGTAACAGCATCCGGATTGGTTTCGGGTATATACACTATTACCATTACTGATGCAAATGGTTGCAGCAACGTGCTGAACACAAATGTTGGCAGCTCAGGCGCCGCGACAGTAGTATTGTCCGGAGCGCAAACAATTTGTATCGGACAAAGTGCAACACTTTCAGCAAATGTGAGTGGGGGAGTACCGTCTTATACTTATTCCTGGAGTACTGGTTCAACCGGTCCGGGACCTGAAGTCGTTTCACCTGGATCAACAGCAACGTACACGTTACTTGTAACAGATGCAAGTGGTTGTGTGAGTACACAGCAAACTGTTACGGTAACAGTCAACCCGGTGATTGCAGTAAACGTAACGGCAACAAAAACCACAGCCTGCAAAGGATCGGCAATTATCATTATTGCCAATGCAAGCGGAGGAAATGGAGTTTATAGTTACAGCTGGAGTCCGAGCGGAGGGAATAATGATTCCATAACGATCTCTGCAAACTCAGGAGTAACCTATAGTGTGACAGTGAGTGATAATTGCGGAAGTCCTGTGGCCGCATCAACAGTTGCGATTGTTGTTGATACACCTCCAACAGTTAGTTTAAGTTCAGATCTAGCGGCTGGCTGCGGTGTACCCTTGTGTGTAAACTTTACAGGATCAACATCAGCAAGCTGTAACAGTGTCAAATGGGATTTTGGAGATACTGATACTTCAGCAAACGCAAACCCTCAACATTGTTATAATTCAGCAGGTTCTTTCAATGTTAGTTTGACTTGTACAGATGCCAATGGCTGCAGTACAACGCAAACGGTTTCCAATATGGTTACCGTGAATACAAAACCAGTTGTAGGTTTCAGTTACAGTCCTGAAGCAAGCATCAAACAGGATTCACTGGTGACATTTAACAATACGACCACCGGAGGGAATACTTATAAATGGACATTCGGGGATTCATCAACAACGAATACATCAATCTTAACAAATCCAACGCATAGTTATACTGATACCGGAAATTACTGCGTAAAATTAATTGCATACTCAACAATTGGTTGCGTTGATTCAGTTACACAATGTTTGCGGATCAATGAAGGTTGTAAGCTGCCAGCAAATATTCCGAATGTGTTTTCACCCAACTCAGATGGCATGAACGATATTTTCACAATTAAGAGCAGTGGATTAACAGAGTTGATCTGTTCACTTTATAATCGCTGGGGTATGCTGATTTACGAATACGATGCGGTGAAGACGGGCTGGGATGGACACACCAATAGCGACAGCCAGGCACCTGCAGGAACATATTATTATATCCTGAAAGCAACCTGCACATCTAACAGACAATTGAACGGAAACGGATTTTTGGAATTGTTAAGATAAAACTACTGGAGCAAATTATAGGTGAATCAGAATACTTCACCCAAACAAACAAATAAACCTCCATAGCCGTTAAGTCCGAAACCGTAGTCGATAGCGACGTTGGTGTTGGAGTGTTTATTTAATTTTATCCGTAAACCTGTTCCTGCTGCGGGTGCAATAACTTCAAACCTGTTGCTGGGCCATTCGGAAACGGTTTGTGCATTTGCAAAAACAACGCCGCCAATTAATCCGTTTTTTGTTATTGCAAACCTGTATTCGGATTCCAGGTATAGTAAATTCCGTCCCCTGAATCTTCCTTGTATGTAACCGCGACCTAAGTTAGAGTAAGCATCCCAGCCTGTGCTTGGTAATTCCAGGTAAGAAGGATCTCCTCCAAACGTAAGCCAGGCATATCCCCAGAAGGCCAGTACATTTTTGGAAGATTCACGGAGTTTAATGTATTTCCGTAAATCAACGATCAGTGATTGCCAGTTATGATCACTTCCCATGAAAGTAAAATTGGGCCGGAATACAATATTCCCATAAAAGCCTTTTTCCGGATTGATCGAATTTTTCCTGTTGTCCATTAAAATATTTACGGATGGTCCGGAAGAAAAGGCTCTTGTGTCGGCACCATATTTTTTGTAATCAGGAACTCCATTTCCGTTATTGCTAATCTCAGTGATGTACCAGTAGTAGTCGAGGTTATATCCAAGACCTAAAAAAAGATGATCTGTTATATGTTTGTGTACCGCCTGCCGGATTGAAAAATAATCACATCTCAGCTGCAGTGCGTTGTTCATTGATGTATGTCCGCCTAATCCATATGTGACCTGCGGATAGCGGTAATATCTGTAATCTCCTACTATGTTGTATTTATTGTCAGGCGTCCAGATATTGGATTTAAGTGGAAGAACAAGTTGTCCGCTTGTTGTATAAAGCGGAATAAACTTTATGACAGATAAATTATTGCTGTGATCTTTCTCCGTATAAAACGCATAGTTGGTTGAAATAACTGCGCCAAGTTTTGTAAGAAGCGTATATCCTGCAGCCGGAATGAAAGAAAAATAAAGTTTACCGACTTTGTCCCCAGACCTGGCATTGATTGAAGCTGTATCGAATTTGAAAACGCGTTTTGCTATGTCAACAAGATCGCGTTGTTTTAATGAGTCATTCAGGGAGTCTGCGCTTTGTGCATATATCAGATTGAGTAAGCATGAGAAGCAGATAAGACAGAAAATCCTGATGCTATTCATAAAATATGGTTTTTCAAGAAAATGTCATTTCCTTGCGAAAAGTCATAATGTCGATGTAAAGAATTATAATCCAAATTTTTTCTGTAAAATTTAAATTTAATTCTATAATATTTGCATAGTTCCGGTAACAGGCTTGTTACTTTTGTCCAATAATCTAAAACAAATATACCGACTATGAAACGTAAAATAGTGAATATTATTTTGTTGTTTGCAACGCTGGCTGGTTTCGCTCAGGGAATAGATCAGAAGATCCCTTTTGACGGAATGGATTTTACCTGGATGAATGGAAGCGATAGAAGAGATACCACACTTTTTCATAATCCTTATTTTACGCCTTGTATCCTCATTGATGTAAACGCAACGCATTCATTTAACAATCCTAACGACCACACCGTTGTTGGCTCTACTGCACTTGCACGCAATGATGAATTTGAAGTTTCGAGTGCAAATATCGGCGGAGACTTTAATTACAACGCAGCACACGGCAGAATAATGACGCAATTTGGAACACGTTCAACTGTTATTCCCAGGAATGATTTGAGTTCCTATCGCGGGCAATATAATTTGTTTGATGCTTACCGCTATATCAGTGAGGCTTATGCAGGATATCATTTCGATAAAATGTATGGTATAAATGTGGATGCAGGAATGTTTATGTCGTACATAGGGCTTAATTCTTATTACCAGGCAGAGAACTGGGAATACCAGGCTTCATTTACATCGGATAATACCCCGTGGTTTTTTAATGGGATGCGGATTCAAATGTTCCCTGCAAAAAAATTAAAAGTGGAATTGTGGTTGATTAATGGCTGGCAGAGTTACGGAATGTTTAATTCAATGCCAGGTGTTGGAGGAAATATTACCTGGTGCCCAACAGAAAATGTGAAGCTGCTTACGAATGATTATTATGGAACAGATGCAACAGGAGTTAATGGAGGTTATCCCGGTAGACATCGTTTTCATTCGGACAACAGTTTTTTATTCCGCTATTATAAAAACAAGAAATCAAAAGGTGTAAGTCAGATGGCGCTTACAGCAACCTGCGATATCGGTTTCGAAAAAGGAGATGGCGTAAATGGATTTAACAGTTCTGATTCTACTAAGCCTGCACAAAATTTTGTGAGTGCAATGATTTATAACCGCATCTGGTTTATGCAGAACAAATGGGCATGGACAGTAGGAGGGGGCTGGATGACAAATCCGGGACGCTATCTGGTTTTAGCACCTACAGGAGATGCAAGTCCGTTTCCTAATCAATATAATCCTACTCAACCAGCAGGTACTCATCCGTTCTCGGAAAATCCAGGCGATCAGTTCACGGGTTGGGATTGTTCAACCAATATCAGCTGGATGCCTAATCAAAGTATAGAATTCAGGATTGAATATGTTCACCGCGAATCAAGTGTTCCGTATTTTGCAGGTCCGGGCGGCGTTACATCACCAACAGGTTATACTTATACTCCATTGCCTTCCGGTTGGAAACCTGATTTGGTAAAATCAGAAGACAGGGTAATTGTGGCAATTTTGTTCAGGCTTTGAGTAGTGAAATATATTGGTTATTATAGCAGTATCAAATAATTATAACCAGATAAAAAAACATGAAAACAGAAAACTCCGAATTAATGAATCGCGCAAAACAATCTTTGCAGGGCAAATGGGGACTCGCTATTGGAACCATTGTTGTTTACATTCTTATTGTTGTGGTGCTTTCGGTTATAGTGCAGCTTATACCTCAGCCAATCCGTATTTTGGGCAGTATAGGTTCAATGTTTGTAAGCGCACCTTTAGCTTTGGGTTTACAAATGTTTGTATTGTCCATTTCAAGGAACAGGGATGCAAAACTGGAGCAGCTCTTTGATGGTTTTAGCAGAACCGGAGTTTGTGTTGGTGCCTATCTTATAAGAGGGTTTTATACTTTGCTCTGGATGCTTTTGTTGATCGTTCCCGGCATAATCGCAGCAATATCGTATTCTCAAACAAGCTTTATTATTGCGGACGATACTAGCATTGGTGCTGCAGCAGCAGTTGATAAAAGTAAAGCTATGATGGAAGGATATAAACTGAAATATTTTTATTTATGCCTGCGGTTTTTCGGATTGATCCTGTTATGCATGCTCACACTTGGAATAGCTCTTTTGTGGTTATATCCATATATGATGGTAACCATGGCTAAATTTTATGATGATATTAAAGGGGAAGATACTCAGGGAATCCCTTCATTCGGAATGGGTAAAGATCAACCTTTAGATGCTGGAATAGTGTAAACAGTCTCAATTTATATAATTCAAAACAAAGAAGCGATCCATACCCGGGTCGCTTCTTTTTATTTCCTGCATGTAAGTAGTGGCTGCTATTTTATTGACCTTTTTAAAATGGCCTTCCGGCAATTGTTTTTTCCCGGTCACCGAATTTATAAAATGAGATTTTTATTCCTGAACTAGTTTTAGTTCGATCATTTAAAAAATCAGGACCATGAAAAAAAAACTACTTCTATCAGCTGCATTAATATTTACTTTTTATTTTTCTAAGGCCCAATGGCAGGTGATTAATTCCGGATTAACAAGTACGGAAGTCAAATCATTTATTGTCAATGGAAGCACTATGTACGCCGGAACTTTTGGCGGCGGAATTTTTAAATCAACAAATAATGGAGCCAACTGGTCATCAACAAACAATGGACTTAGTCCGAAAGATATAACTGCATTCATTGTAAACGGCAGTAAATTATTTGCAGGGAATGACAGCGCCGGAGTTTTTGTTTCTTCGGATAATGGCGCTACATGGGCATCTGCAAGTTCCGGACTAAACAATAATAAAATTAATTGTTTTGCAGCCAACGGAAGTTATTTATTTGCCGGATCAAGCGGAGGTGGAGTATTTCGTTCTTCTGATAATGGCAATAACTGGAGCAATGCAGGAGATGTCGGATTGACGGATACTTTGGTAAACGCTCTTTTTGTCAATGGAGGTAACTTGTTTGCGGGTACGCAGGGACATGGAGTATTTCTTTCTACGGATAATGGTGCAAACTGGACTGCTGTAAGTAACGGCCTGACAAATAAATTTATTTCATCCTTCGTAAAGATCGGTTCAAATTTATTTGCGGGTACACAATTTGGAGGTGTTTTTCTTTCAACTGATAATGGTTCCAACTGGAATTCTGTAAATAATGGCCTGACCAATCTAAATGTCAGCAGCCTTGCATTAAGTAACAATAACCTGTTTGCAGGAACTACAGGTCATGGTGTTTTTTTATCTACTGATGATGGGGCAAACTGGAATGCAATAAACATGGGACTTACCAATATGTTCGTGAATACACTTTATGCAGACGGCGGAAATTTATATGCCGGAACTGAATCGCCCGGTTTATTTGTTGCTTCAATTTGTGCTTTGAAAAATGGCTCAACACCACCTATCTGCATGGTCACAGTTGATAGTCTTTCTCAGCATAATATTATTACCTGGGAAAAAACAACACCTTCGGGCGTAGATAGTTTTATTGTATACCGTGAGATCACAACAAATGACTACAGACGTATAGCAGCATTGCCAAACTCTGCTTTAAGTGAATTTGTAGATACGGTTAAAACAAAATATTTTCCGTTCTCAGGTGATCCTAATGCGGGTTCCTATCGATACAAAATACAAATACGGGATACATGTGGAAATTACAGTCCTATGAGTCCTTACCACAATACAATTTTTATAAACAGGACAGGAGGAACATTCAGCTGGAATCAATATGCGATAGAAGGAGAAACAACTCCAATACCGGAATTATCATCGTATATGCTTTTGAGAGACGACAGCAGCACAGGAAACTGGAAAGTGATCCTCGGTGTTGCATCCACCCAGACCACCATGAGTGATCCCGACTTTGCAAAATATCCGAATGGAAACTGGAGGATAGAAACGTCCTGGAGTTTATCCTGCCATGCAACTGCAAAAGAGGAGCAAAGCTTTTCTGTTTCCCGTTCAAACCAGTTGAGTGCAGTAAATACGGGTATTGCAAAAGAAGGAGCTGCAAAAGGAAGGGTAACAACATATCCGAATCCATTTAGCCAGGAAACTACTGTTTCTCTAGAACTAAAAACGAATTCAAACGTTGAGTTGCTATTGTACAATTCACTTGGAAAACTGGTTTCAACAATTGAAAATAAACATTTGCCAATAGGAAACTATATTTATAAAATTCAGGAAAATACTAAAGGCGTTTATTTTTTAAGGACACAAATTGATGGAGTTTCTTCTACGCAGAGGTTGATACAGGTTGAGTGATCAATTGTGTCTTGAACGCATTCAAAAAAACAGCCTTGCAACTTAATCAGTTGCAAGGCTGTTTTTTGATTGTGCCCGAGAGGAGCCTTCCCTCCTGTCGTCGGGATAAACTTCTCGCCAGTTTTATTTTGTGCCCGGGAGGAGACTCGAACTCCTACACCTTACGGAACAGGCTTCTGAGACCTGCGCGTCTACCAATTTCGCCACCCGGGCGGGGTGTTAATCAAGCACTTACAACTTCCTTTTTACGCTTACCCTTCTTGGAGGGCGGAAGTAGAGGGCGGAAAATCCGGTTAAACTTCATGTTTGTTCCCGCCGCCTCCATCTTGTTGATATAATGATTGACCGTTACATCTGCGCTTGAATGTCCACCCATAAACGAAGCGTTGTCATTGCCCAGTGCAATAGCACAGTTAGTGAACCATGTCTTACGCAAGCATTTAAACGATAACTCTCTTTTAGGATGAACTGTGACAAAGTTAATAAAATGTGCGAATGATTTACTCAGCTGATTTTTGATGAAGCCGCGCGTATGCTTTTCATCCGGATCGATCAGGTGTTTGTCCTGACCTTTATTTTTTTTCCAGCCCAGTTCATTGAGCAGTTCAGCCAGATCATCATTGATCTCAATGGGCTTCACCTTTATTTTTGACAGCTTCTGAATGTTTGTATTCTTAATGTCTTTCAGTAGCAGGATGCCTCCTGGCAATTTGCCAGTCTTTCGGTTTTCAATAACGTCAGTCCATTTTATTTCTGGGATCTCCTGGCGGCGGCCGCCGGTGAATAGCCCTAATTTGCATCCGGTGGCAACCCAATCATAATGCATCAACCTGTCTTTGCCTTTGCCATCAGTCAGGTATCGTGGCGAAGTATCAATTTTATCGAGCAGCTCATAAAATTCTTTTTCATAAATAACTTCGTTTGTCGATTCCGCCTCATCAAAGCTCCATCCTAAAAAAGGGTTTGATTCCAGTTTCAGCTTTTCTTCCTCGATCAGATGATTGTAGAAATTGGAATACGTTTTGAAATATTTTTTCTTGGTTGTCCCGGATAAATGGTCGATGTATTTAAATGCGGTTTCGGCCATTGAATCGCTCAGATACTGGATGCTTACAATCTTGGTATTAATACCCTTTTCTTTCAGTGCCTGCGCGAAGTTAACCAGGTGGAGGCGGTAATCTGCCACGGTAGATTTATCGATCGGCTTACGGTTCTTTGTCGGGTTTTCGCAGAAGGATAAAAAGCGGAGGATATACGAATAGATTGATTCGGGTTTGCTTTCTTTTTTTGGTAGCGGCGCACCGGCCTTGAATTTTCCTTTCATGGACAGTGCTTTTATTGCCGCGGCTTCCGGATCCGTAACATCCAATATTTTTGTGATCTTTCCGTACTTGGTACCCGGGATGTGGAGGCGCAACTTATATACGTGCTTATCCGAATGCAGGCACATTCCCCCTGATAACTTGCAGCCGTTCATGGGACTGCTTTTACATTCATTACAATAAATTGAAAGCCCGGAAATTTTGTCCTTTGGCATCTTTAGCTTAGAGAAATGAGAAGTATTTTTCAAACTTTTTTTCAGAAGGGGAGGGCTTATACTGGTTAACCACTATTTCCGGATTGCCAATTTCGGATAATTTCTGCTCTTCGCAAGCGTGAATCTCTTGTAATTTTGCAAAAAACTGGTTTTCAATAATATAATTGCACTTCCCGTCCTTAATGAAAGCAACGCCGTGCCGTTTGCACCAGCGTTTTATCGCTCGATGGTCTTCCATGGCAAGATAGGATCCGGCTGTTGTGAATGTTATTCGTTTCATTGATTTACAATTTCTTTTTGTATGCAACCCGGAAGAGTGCAGTTAGGCCAGTCGCAATGCGTTGAGCACTTCTTTTTATTATTGTAATGGTCCTTTATTCGTTTGAAAATCTTATCCAGATCCAGCTCGATCGAGATGAGCGCCTGTACCACTTCATTCTGTACCTCTTCCCGCCTGGGCTTCTTCATCTCGATATCGAACTCTTTGCACAATGCTTCCCTGCATTCCTGAACCGCCAGCTGGGTGTCAGTTAACTTCTCTTCTTCATTCATAAATATTTGATTTGGTTAATTGTTTTTTGATCCACTTTTTTCCATCCCTGTACGCCCTTCCAGTCGAAAGGGACAATCGGCCTTACATTGGCATAGATGTGACAATACAGGCCATTTTTGTACGCTACAAACGTTTTGTTTTCATCGGCCGGTGTCATTCTTCTGCAGCTGATCAGATTGCCTACGGCGATCGCTTTACCGGCAGGCAGATCTTTGAACTGCGCATAACTCAGCGCCTCCCATAACCGGCTTAGCTGAACGTCGCCGCTTATTTTTACGATCTCTTCATATGGGTACGGCTGCCTGCCACTGCACAGAAGGACCAGGCCCCTATAATTTGTTGGCCAGGTCCGTGTTTCATCCTTGCCCTGAAGCATCAGCGATGCATAGGGCTGTTTCAGGGTGATGGCAAGCATCTGTTCGTTACCAAAGAGGTCCATTACCTTACTTTTAAAGGGTTACTTGTTGAAGCTTCCATATTCACAAACTGGCCGTGATTTTCAATGCGCAGCTCCCTGAACATCTTCCAGATGATATCACCGGCATATTCGGACAGCGTGCTGTTGATGAACAGATCCTGCTGTTCCAGGGCTTCAGCGAGAGAACAGCTCGGACCGCTGTCTGGTCCTTCGTGCTTTTCCATGTTTGGAAAGAGGTCGAAAACGTTGCGCAGCTTTTTAATGGAGCCGGGTGTTTTCTTTGGCTGCACGATATCGCCAACTGTTCCCAGGATCGCCTGCCCTCTGTTCTTGTTATTGCCGATATCCATCCAGTAATAAGGATTATACAGCTCTTCGTGATGATGTACCTTTCCCTTTAGGGAATTATAGATCTTACGGCGAGCGGACACGGTATCAACGCAGCTGATTGTTATATTCCTGTGATCGTTCCAGCTTGGCTTTTCAAAGTTTTTTGTGATTGCCTGCCATGCGGTACCATAGAACCGGTTGGCGCGGCTGATCAGCACCAGGGATTTATGCAGGCTCACATCTCCTTCAGCAAACATCTGCCGTCCAAGGTTGGCATCTGTGACTATATCCCCGTCCCAGGCAGCGACATGGAAACCGGGATGACCCAGCGCACGAAGCGCGGTATGGATCTTGCCTAAGTTGTTCAGCATCCTGGATCCAGTACCTCCGCATCCGATCAGGTTTATGGTCACCGGATGGGTAGGGGAGATCAGGTACTTCTCTGTATAATGGTAATATTTCATAATGAGCGGAATAAAGATTTAACGTTTTTAATTTTTGCCGGGATCAGCTCTTTGGCTGGGAATATTTTTGCTTTCTTCAGCTTCGGGTACAGCTTTTCCAGATCCGTTTTGGAGCACTTATGCATGGAGTGTGTGAACTTGCCGGACCAGAATTTTGCTGACCATGCTGAGATCAGATCGCTGATATCATCGATCCCTTTGGGACAACTGATATCGCCCATGCATACATTGCTGTCGGCATAAATATTGGGCACCGGCGCCATAAACAAGGGAGTAGACAACGAAGGGCGCCCTGATCCTGTTCGCATGGCATATACCGAGAGGTCCTCGGAGTTGGCCACAAAAAGCACAGCGGGCATCGGCACAGGCCTGGCTATTGTTTTATTGGTATCCTCATCAAGCATCTTGATAATCCTGATCTGCGGCTTCTCGTACCAGGCAATGATATGCTTGCCGGCGCGCGTATCGTAGATCAATACGTTAGTCGGCAGCAGGTTGACTGTAGTGGCCGTGCTTAATACCTTTTGTTCCTGCGCAGCAAGGGCCATATCGCTGAGCATTTTACGTGTAACGGGTTTGCCTTCCTGCACAACGCCTTTGTTAATCTCATGATGCTCGACATATGCCCTGTTTGAATTACGGTAGAAGATCAGCATGTCGGAAGGATTGTATTGCTGTCCGACAAATTCTCTTAACTCCAGTTCTGAATTGATCATAGAATATCTATTAATGGTTTACTTTTTGTTTTACGTTTTTTGACCTTGAATTCGCCCTTCTTCTGATAAAGAAAGTTTCTGTCAATCACCCGAACCGCTTCGTCAAAAAACTTTTCCAGCAGCACAGGCAGCATGTTCTTGTTGTATTTGGGAATCGCATCGCCCAGCTTGATCACATGCATGAACCTGGGAGGAGCGGCTCCATATCCATTGTACTGGCTATCGATATAATCATTCCTGATGGATGTCATCAGCTCTTTTTCCGGCTCATCCGACCATACAACCTGGAAGTGTTCACCCGGATGGATGCATCCTTCATCAGCATATTCGGACCTCTCGGGAAAATATTCCTTATTCAGGTTTTCGTTTATGGGAATGATCTCGGCCAGTAGCTTAAGAAGCGGCATGAATTCCCGCTCCATATTTGACTGGGCCCGGTACTGACCGAAGATCTGCAGCCATTTCCTTTTTGAGCTGCCACGCATCGCTTTGACATATTTATATACCTGTCCGTCCTGACTGTACCTGTCGAGCGCATCCTGGTGCTGCATCTTGTATTCTTTGGTTGCTGCAGTATCCTCCTGATCATAATCAGCCTGGTTAGGGTGATAGCCATCATGCAGCTCGTCATAATGAAAGCCTATATTCTGGATTAGGTCATCAAGTCCCATGATCCCCTTCTGACTGAGCAGTCCAATGCCGTATCTCCACAGATCATATAAGGCTTTGTAATTTTTCTCCAGAAAGGGCAAATAATATACCGGCAGGAAGTGCACGGCTTCTCTGCAGGTATATCCTCCCAGGCGTATCTTGACAGAATCATTCTGCTGCAGGTAGACCCCGAAATGATCGTACTGCCTGGGTTTTTCAAGATGGGTCTGAATATCCTTTATACAAATGTTCAGCACATCGATCGGCTTGCGACTTGCCTGGTGATTTGAAAAGCGAATGTTGAAGGGTTCAAAAGACTTACTCAGCCCGGCTATAATTTCAAGCTGCCCGCTTTCACTGCACAGAACAAAATCCGGTTCCATTTTCCTGGCAATATCAATCTGACCGATGGCCTTTACTTTTTGCTTTAAGGCATGAAATCCAGCGCCTGCGAAGGTGGCGCCGTGCGCTTTTGGCTTTGCTGTTCCAAATCGACTTTCGTACGGTACCGGTGCACGATGCCTGTCAGCTCGTGGTGCAGCTTGATCATATCTGCTGTTATTGCCTGGGGCTTTGCTTTTGGTTTTTCTGCGATGCATGTCTTTTTCTTTTCAAGGTATTTTTTCAGCGAGATCGGTTTAGCCATGGGTTCCCACTTCAGTTGTGAACGTATAGATTGCTTTTCCCGATTCAACCTTCGGGCCCTCAATGCGCGCGTTGGTCAGTTCAGGATACATGGGCATGTAATGCTTGAGTATTTCATCCGGGCCCAGGTTAGTGTTCGGATCGCTGAGTTCGATCTCTTTTCCATCTCTGTCGATGATGAACCTGCGTTTTAAATTGGTTACAGTTAGTGCCATAATGTTATTTTTTAAGGGTTAGAAATAAATCCGCTTCCAGTTCCGAAGCCGGTATCAGGGCGTCTTCTCTTACTCCGTAAATGCCCTCTTCAATCTGCTTTAGTGACATTTCGCATTTGGTGATGATGGTATTGTTCATCAGCTGCTGACGTTTAAGCTCTTCAGCGCCGAAGGATGAATTACCCTTTTCGATCATCCGCTTAACAAACATATGGTCGTCCTTTGCCGTCTCCAGCTTTTCTTCGATCATTTTCCTGAACTTCTCCAGATCCTCTGCCTTATGCTTGGCTGGTTCAACTTTAATCGGCTCAACCGGAATTTCAGTTTGCACAGCTGCAGGTTTTGCCGGTTTTGGTTCGGGCTTTTTTACTTCAGGCTTTTTAGCCGGCGCTGCAGCTTTCTTTGCTGGAGCTGCTGCCTTTTTCTCTGGCGCAGGTTTTTTTGAAGGCGCGGACTTTTTAGCCGGTGCTTCTTCGGCCGATTCGGTAAACTCCTCTTCATTGGTTACAAGTCCCTTTTTTCCGCTGGCGATATCAACCGCCTTGCTGATAGAGGACAGGAACTCTTCGTCGAACTCCTTAGGTTCGCCTGTCATGTTCAGCGGGATCAGGTTTGACTTGCCGCCTTTTTTCTGTGGCAGAAACGAAACAGTCATCTTATCAGCATCCTGACTGAGCTGAAATGTGGCGCCGGATCCCTGAAGGATCTCGGCAAGCTGGGTAAAAAAATTTGTTGTCATTTTGTTATTGGTTTTGGTTTATTAATAAAAGCTTGCGTCTTTTGGGTTGAAATGTTTTTTATCATCGAACTCTTCTTCTTCGATATCGTTTTTGCTTTCCTGTTTCTTCCTCTCTTTATAAGGCTTTGGCTTATCAGCTTTCACTTTTGAACCGGGAAGGCCGAAGGTCCGGGTGCCCATCTTAACGATCAGTCCCTTTTGCTTCATTCTCCAGAGCCCGTTTGCTTTGATGTTCTTCTCTGTGATATCCGGATATTCTTCCCTGACCGCCTCGGCAATTTCATCGCCTGACACTTCTCCGTTCTTGGAGATGAAGCCGGTGATGAGCGGGAAGATCTCCTCCCAGTTAATTGTCCTGCCAGACTTCTCAACCCGCTTTTTTTGCTTTTTTACGGGGGGGGGGGTTTTCTTTTCCGGAACATCATCCGAAATAAACGGAGCTGCCATTGTATCAATGAGCACATCCAGTGCATTGACCTGCAGCATGAGCTTTGCTCTTTGCTCAACGGCTTGCTGATAAAAGGTTTGTTTCATGTTTATTTTATATTGGTTTGTAAAAATTTAACTGCCTCATCAATCCCGTAGAACACATCCCCGATCCATCCTATGCTGCGGAGCTTCGCCATTACTTCCAGCTGCTCGTCGGTTGGTTTATTGGGCCAGACCTTCAGCTCCAGGAAGATCCTGTCATCGAAAATCAGGATGTCCGGAACGCCTGCTGTCACACCCATGGCCTTGAAGATCCCGGCCTCCGCTTTTCCCCGGCTTCCTCCATTTGGCACATGGATGATCAGCCTTCCCGGGAATGAAGGCTTTATATATCGCATGAGCGAGATCTGAAAATCATCCTCCTTGCCGTAATAGGATCCTTTAGGCGCGGTCTGGCTTTGTCCAGTAGCACGATTTGATTTCTTGTTTTTCATTTATGATTCTGTTTTCTCGTTTACGGATAGTTGTATAGTCTGAGCTGAACTCCAGGATAAATCCGTTCTCAATATCCTCGCCCCAGTCAATGATCACCTTGCACGCTTCCACAAATGGCGCATAATCAAATTTATTCACGTCCAGTTTCTGCTGCCAGTTAAGTGACTTGGCCAGCAGCGCTGCGAGGGTTTCATTTTTAAAAGAGGATTCGATCGGCATTTTCTAAAAAGGTTCTTCGTTTAAAAAATCATTATTTGATTCAATCAGTGAATGCGGCGATCCGTTATAGTCATAGATCTGCGTGAGTGATTCGTTATGACTGAAGGCGAAGTCCCCGGTACTTCCTTCGCGGTGCTTGGCTACGATCAGCTCGCCTTTGCAGTAGGTTGATTCCCCCATGTCATCTTCTGTAAAGCCGTAATACCAGGGCCTGTAAATGAAGATTACGATGTCAGCATTCTGCTCGATGGCTCCGGATTCGCGGAGGTCAGAAAGGACCGGGCGTTTATCTCCTCCGCGGGTTTCAACCGCTCGGCTAAGCTGGGACAGAGTAATGACCGTGCAGTCACATTCTTTCGATATCTGCTTTATCTGCTTGGTGATCTCAGAAAGCTCCTGGTCCCTGTTGTATCCTTGCTTGAGATCAGAGGTGTCAATGATCTGCAGGAAGTCGATGATGATAAGCTTCTTTTTCTTCTTGCGGCTCATCTGCCTTAAGCGTGATCTGCCGCGTATATAGCTGATCGTTGCGCTAGGGTTGTCATCAATGAAGATCGGCAGCTTTGATAATCTTTCTTTGGCTGCAAGGATAGCGTTCCAGTCGTATTGATTCAGCGTGCCATCCTTGTATTTTTTATAATCAATACCGCTGAGGCCCACGATCATCCGGTCTGTCAGCCTCTTTGCCGGCATCTCCAGGCTGTAGATATCAATCTCCGAATCAGCTGCGGCCAGGGTGGATGATATCGCGATGGCAGTCTTGCCCATTCCCGGGCGACCGGCAAATACAACCTGTTCGCCCGATTGCCAGCCCTGAGTGGCTTTTGTCAACTTGGTCAGAGGGGTAGGGATACCGGTGATCTTATTGCTTCTGGCATGGTCCTCCCGGATCCGAGCATCAGCAACGCTTTCCTCCAGCTGCTCGCCGATTGTCTTAGCGGCCTTGTGCTCGTAGATGATCGAATCGATCTCTTCGGCCTTGCGCTTGGTATCCTCATGCATTAAAAAACAATCCTGGTTCAGATCGTAAGCCGCCTTTAGCTGCAGCTCCGCATTACGGGCCTGAATGCGTTTGATATAAAACTGCTTGAGGAATGAAACGTGCGTTTCAAAATTTGCAGCCTCAGATCCTCCCACGCGGTTTGTCAGCTGGGATATTTCGTAAGCGCCGCCGGCATCCTGCAGCCGGTCGGAAGTCTTCAGCTCAAGCGTTACTGAGAGAATATCTACAGCCTGTTCTTTTTTAACCAGGCTGAGAATTGCATCGAAAATGAAGATGTACTTCGTGGTATAAAAATATTCGCGCCTGAGCAGGTACAGATGGCTTTTAAGCGAATTAAAGTCCAGCAATAGCGATCCGATCACAATGCATTCCGCCTGCTCGTCACTGGGCGGAATATATCCGTTCAGAAAGAATTCTTCTAATGTCGTTGGCCTATTTTCCATACTTTGAACTGAATGATATTTTTGTCGGAGCTGCTGCAGCCGTGTCCACCGGCGGGTTATATTTTATCCATTTGCAGAAATAGTCCCATAGCTTGGCTTTGCTCTGATTGATCTTTTCAGGCTGGATCAGAATTGCGGTGATGAACCGTTCGACTTCAGAACGCAGCTGAGCTTTTGGGATCCTGGTCTGCATAAGAGCCAGTTCAATTGCCGTATCGCTTTCAAAAAACATCTCAGCCGTTTTTGCTAGAATACTTTCCTTTACTTTACTTTCCTTTACTTTACTTTGTGTACTTTCCTTGGCAGTTAATTCAGGTTTTATTTGAGTTAACTCGGGTTTACTGATAGTTAACTCGGAGTTAATGCGCATTATCTCATAGTTAACTAAATACAGCGATTTTATGTCGTAGTTTTTCCGTCCTGCAGCCTTGCAAACAAGGAGATATCTTTTTTGCATTCCTGAGCTCGTCAGGATGCCATGCTCCCTAAAAATACGTTCATCAAAAAGATTCTCAGTAAAGCAGTCGGAAAGTATATTATCTAATGTTTCTATATCGATCTTTACCTCACCTGCAAACATGGTCTTGGTCCGGTTGTTCCACTCCATGAAATAACCTCCTGTGTTATAGCATTTCTGCCATAGCTTGACCACTACCTTAAAGCCATGCTCGTATTTGGTATCGATATATTTCATATCATCATCCAGCACACAGTCAAGGGGAAAGTAATCTAAACCTGTTCTTTTTGGGCGAGCCATAAATTATTTAGTTTGCTGTGATTCAAGCTCTGCGCAACGCTTCATATCAGCCATTGCGACTTTATTATCTTCATAGAATCTTACCGGCGATACGCGGATATCCGAGGAGGCTTTATAGATCTGGATGGCTGCGAATACGGTCGATGTTTTAGCTTCGAGCTTCTTTCCTTCTTCTCCTGCAAGGATCGTTACCCAGCCGGCACGGCAATGTGTTGTATCGCACGAGTGCCATGAGCTCATATCGAGTGCTCCTTCTTTGGATACAGTCTCAAATACCTTTTGGTGAATGTTTTCAATTTTAGGAATTATAAACGCCGCGACGTCGCTTGCGACGGGCGCCGCGTTTTTTAAGCCAGAGCAGCGA
>Ga0206957_1018_pt1 | contig 45150 bp, 53 predicted proteins | sample Alteio_BWOrgHeat_32_FD_152975 | JGI IMG/M metagenome (GOLD analysis project Ga0206957, IMG submission 152975) | Enriched cells from forest soil in Barre Woods Harvard Forest LTER site, Petersham, Massachusetts, United States -... | ecosystem: Environmental > Terrestrial > Soil > Temperate forest >...
CTGGCCCGTTTTTCCAACAAGCTCGACGATTTCAGCACCGAGTTCGATACCATCTTGTCACGCCAGCTAGAGGGGTAAAGCGATGGCCATAGGCAGAAAGCGCAAATCGCATCGCAGCGACGTTTTCTCGGAGATCAACATCACGCCGATGGTCGACGTCATGCTGGTGCTGCTGGTGATTTTTATGGTCGCGGCACCGATGATGACAACCGGCGTCACCGTTGACCTGCCGGACTCCAAGGCCTCGCCCGTCCCCGGGCAGGATGAGCCGCTGGCCGTATCCATCACGGCTAACGGTGACGTATGGATCCAGAAAACCAAGGTACCGCTGAAAGATTTTGAGAAAAAACTGCGGGCGGTGACGAACGAGAAAAAAGAGACGCGTATTTTCGTACGCGGTGATAAAAGCGTCGACTACGGTAAGATCATGCAGGTCGTAGGCGAAATCAACGAAGCCGGTTATAATAAAGTGGCGCTTATCACCGAAACAGGAACTCCGACGCCCGCCGACAAGGAAAAATAACGGATGCGTAAGTCCGTTCAGTACTACGACCGTGACCGCCGCAAAGGACGCAAGTACTCTGCCGTACTGCACCTGCTGGTTCTGCTGCTGCTGATTTTCGGCCTGCCCAGTTTCATGATGCCGCGCCCGCCTGCGGAGCCGATGGCGGTGACCGTTGAAATCCTCCCCATCAGCGAAATGTCCAACGTCAAACCGTCAGCGCAGCAGCCGCAGGAACAAAAACCGGAAGAGTCAAAGACGACCCCTAAGGAAGCGCCGCCGGTACAAGTTGCCGATGATACACCACCACCGCCGCCGTCTGAAGCGAGCATCCTGCCTAAACCCACACCCACGCCCACGCCCGCGCCTACGCCATCACCCAAACCCAAACCTAAACCAAAGCCCAAGGACGATCTGGCGGCAGTGCTGAAAGCAGTTAAGGAAACGGCACTGAAGGAAAAAGCAAAAGTAAAAACGGAACTGGCGGATGATAATATTAACCAAAGCCGTTCCAACCATTACGACCCCGGCCTGCCGATGTCGATGTCTGAAATCGACGCCATTCGCAGCCAGATCGCCAAATGCTGGAACGTACCCTCCGGCGCCAGGAACGCGCAGGATCTGGTGGTCATACTCAGGCTTCAGTTAGCGCCGGACGGATCGCTGCTTAAAGTTGAACTGGCCAGAGAGAGTGAATCGCGTTATGGTAGCGATAGTTTTTTCCGTGCCGCCGCCGACAGCGCTCGCCGCGCCGTTCAGGAATGTTCACCGCTTAAAAACCTGCCGGCGGATAAATATGCCACATGGCGTGACATGGAAATGACGTTTGACCCAAAAGAGATGTTGTTTTAGCAATCCATATTGACATTTGACCCCGAACATTTGAGATTCAGCACCATGAAAACACGTTCCTATATAATTGCCGCGCTCAGCTGGGCTTTTTTCGTCGCTCCGGCGCATGCCACGTTGCATATCGACATCACGCAGGGCCATGTCGAGCCCATGCCCATCGCGCTGCCGGATCTCGCCGGAAGCGACGTCGGCGCACAAATCATGCAGGTCGTAGCGGCCGATTTAGAGCGCTCCGGCTTGTTTAGGCCCTTGCCGAAGGACGCCTTCATCGAACAGGTTACGGCTGAGACTTCCCTGCCACACTTTGGCGACTGGCGGCAGATCAGCGCTCAGGCACTGGTCACCGGTGTTGCCCAGGTTGACGGCAATAACATCCACGTCGCGTTCCGCCTGTGGGACGTGTACGGCGAGGAGCAAATGGTCGGCAAGGAATATAACACCTTTGCCAGCAACTGGCGGCGCACCGCCCACATCATGGCCGATGCCATCTATGAGCGCTTAACCGGCGAGAACGGCTATTTCGATTCGCGCATCGTCTATGTCGCCGAATCCGGCCCCGATACGCATAAAATCAAACGTCTGGCCATCATGGACCAAGATGGCGAAAACAACAAATTCCTGACCGACGGCAACTTTCTGGTACTAACCCCGCGCTTCTCGCCCAATTCGCAGGAAATTCTTTATATGTCCTACGCCGGCAAGGAACCGCGCGTTTATCTGCGCGATTTGCAAACCGGGCGAGAGGAATCGCTCGGCACCTTCGAGGGTATGTCGTTCGCGCCGCGTTTTTCGCATAACGGCGAGTCGATCATCATGTCCATCGCCAACAGCGGCACGACACAAATCTATAAAATGGACCTGCGCAACCGCCAGTTGATCCGCCTTACGTCCGGCTCCGGCACCATCGACACCTCGCCCAGCTATTCGCCTGACGGTTCGCAGATTGTCTTCAACTCCGACCGCGGCGGCTCACAACAGCTTTACGTCATGGATGCCAATGGTGGCGGCGCCCACCGCATCAGCTTCGGCGACGGCAAATACGGCACACCGGTATGGTCGCCGCGCGGTGATTTAATCGCGTTTACCAAAATGGCCGGCGGCCGGTTCTATATCGGCGTCATGCGCCCGGACGGCAGCGGCGAACGGCTCCTGACCGAGAGCTACCTGGACGAAGGCCCAAGCTGGTCGCCCAACGGCCGCGTTATCATCTTCAGCCGCCAGCAGCCGCCCAGCGGCGGCCGCGAAGGCGCATCCCATCTTTATACCATCGACCTGACCGGCTCCAACCTGCGCGAAGTCATCACGCCGATGGACGCCTCCGATCCGGCCTGGTCGCCTTTGTTGCCGCTATAACCTCTAAAATCCATATTGCTTTCTAACATATTCGTGGACATGATTGCTGCAGTGCGCTAGTTTTCCGGCATCGTGAGTATGTAGTGATTCACGGAAAGTTTATATTTTTGAAATTACATACGCATATTGTTGTTGAACCCTTGGGCTAGGAGCCAATTATGAATCTGTTTACCAAATCACTGGCAGTGCTTTCTGCCGTACTACTGTTAACGGCCTGCGAATCAGCGCCGAATTCGAAATCCGGCGCCAGCGGCGAAGGCGGCATGAGTGGCTCCAGCGGCGGCCCCGTGGTTAAAGGCAGCCAGGAAGATCTGGCACAAAATGTCGGTGATCGCGTATTTTTTGCCCTGGATAGCTCAACGCTCTCCGCCGATGCGCAACACACGCTGGAAAAACAGGCCGAATGGCTTAAGCAATATCCCAGCGTTAACGTCACCGTTGAAGGCCATTGCGACGAACGCGGCACCCGCGAATACAACCTGGCGCTGGGTGAGCGCCGCGCTGCCGCCACCAAGAAATACCTGGTCGGTTTAGGCCTCGATGCTAAGCGCGTCTCGACCATCAGCTACGGCAAAGAACGCCCGGCTGTTATCGGCAACGACGAGTCGGCCTGGAGCCAGAATCGCCGTGCTGTAACGGTTTTGAATCAATAAATAATAACGTCACCCCGTCCTTATGCGGGGTCTGGTATACATCTTGCTTCATACCCAGACCCCGCCATAAGGCGGGGTGATGTTTTTGGGTCTTATGAAATCCTCGCGCTTTGTTTTTGTACTCTTTTCGCTGGCCGCGCCCCTGCCCGCCCTGGCGCAGGCGGCTGACAACTCGCAGGTCATGGAGCGTATGGACCGGCTGGATCACGATGTTCAGCTCCTGCAACAGCAGATCTCAAACGGTGCGCCGACATCGGGCGGCGGCAGTACTGTTGCGCCCAACGAAGGCGCCAGCCTCGAAGTGCGCCTGTCCAATCTCCAGGATGAAATACGCGGCCTGCGCGGACAACTGGAGGAAAACCAGTTCCAGATCCGTAAGGTCTCAGAAAATCTCGACAAGCTTTCGCACGACACCGACTTCCGTTTCAATGAGTTGAGCAAAGCCGCACCGCCTGCCCTTGCTCCTGCTGCGGCCGCGCCGTCTGTACCGCCAGCAGCGGCCAACGGCCCGGCTCCCGGCAGCGACGGCATATTGCATCTGTCGGAGACCGATGGTGCCGGTGCCGCTCAAGTAAACAAAACCGATTTCGCTACGCCAAAAGAGCATTATAACTATGCGTTCCGGTTGCTAGAACAGACGCAATACCCGGAAGCCGCCGCTTCGTTCGATGCCTTCATCAAAAAATATCCCAAGGATAATCTCGTAGGAAACGCCTGGTACTGGGAGGGTGAGACCTATTATATCCGCCGCGACTACGTCAATGCCGCTGACGATTTCCGTCAGGGTTTTGAAGCGTTGCCGGAAGGGCCAAAGGCTGCCGATAATTTATTCAAGCTGGCGCTGTCGCTTGATGCCTTAAACCGCGACAAGGAAGCCTGCGTGGTGCTCACACAGGTAGCGACGAAGTTCAAAAAGAATGCCGGCGCACTGGTGCAGAGAGCCGAACAGGAGCAAAAGCGGATTGGCTGCCATTAAGTTGCAACTCGCAACTCTCATTTCCACCATCGACGGTTTCGAACCCTCGCCTACTCTCGCCGTTGCCGTCTCCGGCGGCGCTGACAGCATGGCGCTTCTGCTGCTTACCCATGCATGGACGAAACAACATGGCGGAACAACCGTAGCACTCACCATCGATCACGGCCTGCGCCCCGAGGCGGCGCAGGAAGCGGCGCAGGTGCATGGCTGGTGCAAAAAGCGCGGCATCGAACATCATATCCTTAAGGCGAAGGATATTCAAAAAAAGACACAGGAAGAAGCGAGAAACGCTCGTTACCAATTACTGGCTGAATGGTGTAAAAAAAATGGCGTGCGGCATTTGCTGACTGCCCATCATCAAGGCGACCAGGCGGAGACGTTTTTTTTCCGGCTGGCGCGCGGCAGCAACATCGAAGGGCTCGCCTGCATTCCAGCCATTTCTGATTTGCACGGTATCCGGCTGATTAGGCCATTGCTCAATGTTCCGAAATCCGCGCTGGAAGATTTTTTACGTGAAAATAACCAACCGTGGATCGAAGATCCTACCAATAAAAATCCGCGCTATACGCGCAACCGCATCCGCGCCCATATCGCCGCCAGCGACAATCCGGAGGAAATTTCGCGTCGCGCCGCTGACCTAGCGCAGCGTTTCGGCCGCATCAGGGGCGCGATGGAACAGGATCTGGCCCAGCGCCTGCCGGATGTGCTTACTTTGTCGGAAGATGAAGGATTCCTGTATCTTGAACCTTTTCTGGCACTTCCGCCCGTTTATGGCGTAAAGACGCTGTCCCTGCTGGCGCAGAAGCTCGGAAACCGGCCATACCCGCCGCGCAGCGAAAAACTTGAGCGCCTGTACGACGATATCGTACATGGCCGTATCCGCAAACAGCGCAGTTTCGGCGGGCTATTATTCATCGTCCGCAAAAACGGGCTGCTCATTCGCCGCGAGCCGAAAACCCTTGAAAAATCAGCTGCCGCGCTCCATATTCACTAGACCACTTTTTTCAGGAGCGTCCACGTGCCCAATTACGGCAAAAATATTGTCATCTGGCTCATCATCGGCGTTCTGCTGATTGCCTTGTTCAACATGTTCCAGGGCGGCCTTGAGCATAGCGGTTACAACCGTCTCGCCTTTTCAGATTTCCTCGAAAAAACTCAGCAGGGACAGGTCGGCGACGTCACCATCCATAGCAACCCTGCCGGCAAAGGCTCGGTGGTGACCGGCCATTTAAACGACGGCACCACGTTCTACACACAGGTGCCCGAATATCCCGAACTGGTCGACAAGCTGGCGGCCAAGGGCGTTAAAATCGCCGTCGCCGCTGATGACAGCAAAATGGATTCGTTCTGGAGCATCCTGCTATCGTGGTTCCCGATATTATTGCTTATCGGCGTCTATGTGTTTTTCATGCGCCAAATGCAAGGCGGTGGCGGACGCGGCGGCGCGCTCGGCTTCGGCAAATCACGGGCGCGTTTACTCACAGAAAAAACCGAACGCGTAACATTCGAGGATGTCGCTGGCATCGAAGAAGCCAAAGATGAGCTTCATGAAATCGTCGATTACCTCAAAGACCCGCAAAAATACCAACGCCTCGGCGGCAAGATCCCGCGCGGCTGCCTGCTCGTTGGCCCTCCCGGAACCGGTAAAACGTTGCTCGCGCGCGCCATCGCCGGCGAAGCGAAAGTGCCGTTCTTCACCATCTCCGGTTCGGATTTCGTCGAAATGTTTGTAGGCGTCGGCGCCAGCCGCGTGCGCGACATGTTCGACCAGGGTAAAAAATCGGCGCCTTGCATCATCTTCATCGATGAAATCGATGCCGTCGGTCGCCATCGCGGCGCCGGCCTCGGCGGCGGCAATGACGAGCGCGAACAAACGCTCAACCAGTTGCTGGTCGAGATGGACGGATTTGAAGCTAATGAATCTGTCATCATCGTCGCCGCGACCAACCGCCCCGACGTGCTCGACCCGGCATTACTGCGCCCCGGCCGCTTCGACCGCCAGATCGTCGTCCCCAATCCCGATATCAACGGCCGCGCAAAAATTCTCGATGTGCATTTGAAAAAAGTGCCAAAAGCGCCGGATGTCGATTCGCACATCATCGCGCGCGGCACGCCCGGTTTCTCCGGCGCCGACCTCGCCAACATCGTCAACGAAGCGGCGCTGCTGGCGGCGCGCATGGGCAAAAAAGTCGTCACCATGAAAGACCTCGAATCCGCCAAGGACAAGGTGATGATGGGTGTCGAGCGCAAATCGATGGTGATGAGCGAAGAAGAAAAACAGATGACCGCCTATCACGAAGGCGGTCACGCGCTGGTATCGATTCACAGCCCGGCTTCGGACCCGATCCATAAAGCCACGATCATTCCGCGCGGACGGGCGCTGGGCATGGTGATGCGCTTACCGGAAGCGGATAAATTATCGTACCTGCGCGAAAAAATGTATGCCGATCTCGCCGTATCGATGGGCGGACGCGTCGCCGAGGAAATTATTTTTGGTCATGAAAAAGTATCAAGCGGCGCATCGAGCGACATTAAATACGCGACCAAACTGGCGCGCGCCATGGTCACCGAATGGGGCATGAGCGAAAAAATTGGGCCGATTTTTTACGGCAGCGGCGGCGATCACGAAGTATTCTTGGGCTACAGTATGGGTCAGCAGCAACAATCCGTTTCGGAAGAAATGGCCAACCTCATCGACTCCGAAGTCAAACGCATCGTTGAAGAAGCGCATGAAAAAGCCAAAGATATCCTCACCGAACATTTGGCTGCGCTGCACAGTATCGCGGCGGCATTGCGTGAATACGAAACGCTAACCGGTGAGGAAATCAAAGCGCTGTCGCGCGGCGAAACTATTCAGCGGGCGGAAGATATGGGCACCAAAAAGAAACCGGGCAAATCGTCGCTGCCTTCATCGCGCGCGAAAAAAGCGCCGACCGGCGTCGAACCGATCAGCGGCGAAAATCTTCCCCCGGTGGTGTAATTTATTTGTGAAGTTTGTCGGACATTGAACCAGCTCGTTCTGCATGCTCGCTCCACGTATTACTGACCGCTCCAAGGCTGCTGACATATCCGGAGCTTTCTGAAGATGAGACGGCCGCTGTGATTCCTGCATCCGTCAGTTCTTTAGACGCATCGACTCCGTAACTTAACATCTTCTCTTTCCATTTTTTTATAAGCATTTTTTCGGATAACTGCGCAGGGAATTCGATCTCCAGCGGATAGCGGTTCCATATTTCTCCGTCTTTTTGATTCATATAATTATGGTTGATACCACTAATTATCTCTCCATAAAATTGGATGGCCGGTGACCAAACGCGATTAAAAGAGAGTGGGTAATACAAGTAATCGGGTTGTATAAACTCGAACTCATGATGCTCAAATTTTTTCTCTAATTCATTATAGCTGCCAATAAACGCTTCGTGAAAGGGCTCACCATTTTTATGCTTCGCAAACTGGCCTATGCTGGGATCAATCATAAAATATCCCGTATCTTCATGAAATGCGACGAGCCATGTATGGCCGGGGATATCAAGCATATTCTGAACTACCGCTAATGATAGCCCATCAATGGCATTTTTTTGTTTTTGAAGAAAATCGTATATCGATGACGAAAAATGTTTGCATTGAAGCACATGTTCGCCCGAGGCGATTCGCTGTCCCACAGGCGACTTTGCAATGGCATCGCGGATTTTGCTGAATATTTTGTGTTTCTTATCCATAACTTGCCTATATTATCACTAGTCATTATACAGGTTTTGTATTAAGCTTTTATGACGGTTAATAACCTATATAACTGCCAATAACTTACTGAATATCTATATGAAACTCTTCGGAACAGACGGCATACGCGGCACGGCGAATACGCCGCCGATGACAGCGGATATCGCGCTCAAAGTCGGCATGGCGGCGGGGCAGCAATTTCTGCGCGGCAGCCATCGCCACCGCGTCGTCATCGCCAAAGACACGCGCCTTTCCGGCTACATGATCGAACCGGCGCTGACGGCCGGATTCATCGCCGTGGGCATGGATGTCGTACTGGTCGGCCCAATGCCGACACCGGCGGTTGCCATGCTGGTCAAATCGCTTCGCGCTGATTTAGGTGTGATGATTTCAGCGTCACACAATCCTTATCACGATAACGGCATCAAACTCTTTGGCCCCGACGGCTATAAATTATCCGACAAGGTCGAGCAGGCGATTGAAAAACTGGTCGCCAAGAATCATTTCGAGGCGCGGGCAAAACCCAACAAACTCGGCCGCGCCAAACGGCTCGACGACGCGCCGGGGCGCTATATCGAATTCGCTAAAAGCACGTTTCCGAAAAGCTTGACGCTCGAGGGGCTTAAAATCGTCATCGATTGCGCCCACGGCGCAGCGTATCACATCGCGCCGGATATATTACGCGAATTGGGCGCGGATGTGGTTGCCATCGGCGTTTCGCCGGATGGTTTCAACATCAACAAAGGCTGCGGTTCGACCGCGCCGGATGCGCTCAGCAAAGCAGTACTCCGCGAAAAAGCCGATATCGGTATCGCGCTCGACGGTGATGCTGACCGCGTCATCATCTGCGACGAAAAAGGCCACATCGCCGACGGCGACCAGCTGATGGCCATGATCGCCACGCACGCCCAAAGCGCCGGCACATTGCGCGGCGGTGGCATCGTCGCCACCGACATGTCCAACATCGGCCTGGAGCGTTATCTGGGCGGCATCGGCCTTACGCTGGCGCGCACCAAAGTCGGCGACCGTTATGTCGTTGAGCATATGCGCGCGCACGGCTTTAATATCGGCGGCGAACAATCGGGGCACATCATCCTTTCCGATTACGCCACCACCGGCGACGGCATCATCGCCGCGCTGCAGATTCTGGCCTATATGCGCAAAGACGGAAGGCCGCTTAGCAAAGGCGGCAAATTGTTCACGCCGTGGCCGCAGTTGCTGCGCAATGTTCCCTATAAAGGCGCATCGCCGCTGAAAACGCCACAGGTAAAAAAAGCCATCGCCGCCGCGGAAAAAGCACTCGGGAAAAAAGGCCGTCTCCTCATCCGCGAATCCGGCACCGAGCCGCTGGTGCGGGTGATGCTAGAAGGCAAAAGCCAGGCGGAGATTACCGGGCTGGCGGAATCGCTTTGTGCGACCATCGCCGCAAAATAAATCCCCTGTGGGCCGCGTCCTCATCATCGCCGGTTCCGATTCCAGCGGCGGCGCCGGCATTCAGGGCGACATCAAAACCGTCACGTGCTTGGGCGGTTATGCCGCTACCGCCATCACGGCGCTCACGGCGCAGAACACCGAGGGCGTATTCGCCATCCATGAAGTGCACAACGACTTTATCAGCCAACAGATCACACTCGTGCTGTCCGACATCGGCGCCGACGCCATCAAAACCGGCATGCTTCACAAGGCCAGTGTAATTGATGTCGTGGTGGATGCGATTGCTGGAATAAAAATTCCTCTCGTGCTCGACCCCGTGATGTTCGCCAAGGGCGGTGCGCCGCTGCTGCAAGCAGATGCCATCGCCACGCTTAAAAAACGGCTGATACCGCTGGCTACCATCATCACGCCCAATATTCCCGAAGCCGAGCATCTGGCGGACATGGACATTCATACCGTAACCGATATGAAGATCGCCGCCATGCGCATCCTTACGCTCGGCTGCAAAGCGGTACTCATCAAAGGCGGGCACATGGAAGGCGAGACGATCAGCGATTTGTTGGTGACGGCTGAGGGAAGCGAATTATTCCAACAGAAACGTATTCACACCAAACATACGCACGGTACCGGCTGCGCATTGGCTTCTGCTATCGCTACGGGGCTGGCGCAAAAGATGGAATTAAAAGCAGCCGTCGAACGCGCGCAGGATTATGTGAGGAAAGCGATCGAACATGCGCCGGGACTGGGCAAAGGCCACGGGCCGCTAGGGCACGGGCATACGGTGAAAGTTAGTGGATAGTCTGTGAGAGAGGCGTATTCGCCGCCTGTTGTTCCAGTTGTTTGACGTAGCCCATCGCGGGATCCGTTTTTGAACGTCCGAGCCGTTCGACGAACGACTTGCCGGATTTTTCTTCCGCATAGGCCATGGCGACATTGGCTTCCGGCGACTGTACTGCCACAGCGCCGACCTCAACATGCGGATGCGACTTAAAGTGGAAGGCGCTGCGCATTCCGGTCCACATGGCGCCCAGCATGCCATATTTCTTCGGCGCGGGGCCGTTATGTTCAACGCCGGAAATCTGCCCGTCGACAGCGAAGGCCAGTTCGGTGGCATTTATTTTACCGGAGTTGATGTCGGAGGTCAGGCGCTCCAGCGGTATCAGTTTCTCAATCTCATCTGCCACTCTTTGTTTGCTTTCGAGATCGAGCTTGTCAAACGGCTGGCCGTATTGCTCGGTGACGAAACTATCGAGCTGCGGGTGGGCGCCGGCGAATATGGATAATACCTGTTCGCGGCTGATGACCTTGCCGGCTTCGCGATCTTTTTTCAGCGAGACGATGCGGTCATGCGTCGTTTCCTCATCAAGGCCGAATACTTTATCACCAACCCAGTGTAGCGGAAATTTGACGGCGTTATAAGTACCAAGGCCGACGGCCATCTTAGCCGCCAGCGCTCCGAAGCTTGCCAAGCTCCATGTCGCCGGACTTAGAATCGCCGCCGCAGACACAGCCGGGGGGGAAAACAGCCATAACGACAGCAAGCGCCGACATCGTAGCTAAAAATGAAAAAACAACGCCGAAATTGCGCTCTCTTTTCGATTTGCGCAGCTCTTCATCAATGGCGCGATTACCTTCGATGCCCTTGGCCGGATCGCCTTTGGCAATTGTGTCAAGATCGGCGGCAGTCACTTTTCCCGGCCGTTTTTTTAATTTCGCGGACAACTCGTCCTTATAGGATTCCTTGAGGTTGTTTCGCTTATGGTAATAATCCATCTGCACCAGGCCAGCGCTCACTCCTCCGGTCAAGCCGATCATTGTCAAACCACCTATCGTACCGGCCCAAGGAGCCAATGCCGCACTAATCTGCGACACCACGCTGGGGGTAATGGCTTCGTGGGCCACTTCATGGGCGACCTGTTTACCCACCGCGTACATGCCACTACGCTCGGCAAAATACCCAGGATCTTCAGTAATTTGTTTAATAAGACTCATAATTTAACACTTCCGCTATTATTCCATTTTACAGGAAATAGGCCGGAGAAATGTGAACTATTTATGAAATATGAAGGGTTAAGTATTCCCGGGCGTGTTTGACGTAGTTTTCGGCTGAAATCGGTATAAATGCTTGTTCTTCCTCAGTTAAATTGCGAAAAAACCTGGCCGGGCTGCCCGCCCAGAGCTGCCCCTTGGGGATACGTTTGCCAGGGGTGACTAAAGCCCCTGCGGCCACCATTGCCCCCGATTCAACCACTGCCCCGTCCATGACCGTCGCCCGCATGCCGATAAAACAGTCGTCTTCCAGCGTCGCGGCATGGATAAGTGCCGAATGCCCGATGGTTACGCCGGAGCCGATATGGGTTGGGCCCGTATCACGCGTAACATGAATGACCGTTCCGTCCTGGATGTTGGTGCGCTTGCCGATGCGGATTATGGCAACGTCGCCACGGATGACGCAGCCGAACCACACGCCGGTATCCTCGCCGATTTCGACATCGCCGATAACTGTGGCACCCGGCGCGATGAAAGCCTTGGGCGAAATGGTGGGCGATATGCCCTTGGGGTTATATTCGCCGCGATAAGGAAGGATGATGGGTTTGGTCATCTTACCGGCCCCCATCCTTCCAAAGAAGGCAAATCTCCGCCATTGATTGCAATATCGAAGGCCTGATTCAAAATTGTATTACTTATCCTTGCAAAATGGGCTGATAACACTCTTTTACCAACGGCACTCACATTTCCAAATAAGAATTCATCCTGTGCTTTATACACTATGTCCTCTGCATCTTTGCGACTGAATGTTCCTGTGTACTTAAAACATGCCGTACAATTAGATTGTATAGTTCCGCATATTACTCCCAGAAGATATTCTTGTACCATACCTGGGTATCTTGCACGCAGGGCTTCTCTTTCGTCACCCATCAGTGACTGAAAGGCCAAATGAAATTTATTAAACTGTTCCCACGTTGTAATCTCTTGTTTCATAGGCGCCCCAACAACCTCTATTAGTCTACGGGAATATCGCTGTCATCTGCAACCCCGTCGTCTCCGGCCAGCCGAGCATGGCGTTCATGTTCTGCACTGCCTGCCCCGACGCGCCTTTGACGAGGTTGTCGATCACCGAAACGATTATCGCCTGGCCTTTGATGCGGTCGGCGAAGACGCCGATGACGGAGTCGTTTGTGCCGCGCACCTGATGCGTGCTGGGCATAACGCCTTCCGGCAAGATATGCACGAACGGCTCATTTTTATAGGCTTTGAGCAAAACATTACGCAGCGTATCGGCGGTATTTTTTCCCGCGAGTTTTACATAAATGGTCGAGAGAATGCCGCGGTTCATCGGCATCAGATGCGGCGTGAACGTCACCTTCGTATCCAGCGCCTGTTCGATCTCCGGCGCATGGCGATGCGCGCCGATGCCGTAAGCGCTGATGCCGCCGTCGACTTCAGTGAAAAGATAATTCTGTTTGATGCTCCGGCCCGCGCCGGTGACACCGGATTTAGCATCGATGATGATGCCATCCGCGCTGATTGCTTTTGCTTTTAAAAGCGGAATCAGCGGCAATAATGCCGAGGTCGGATAGCAGCCGGGATTGGCGACGAGCTTTGCTTTCTTGATGTGTGCACGATTGATTTCAGTCAGACCGTACACCGCGTCTTTTTGTAAGCTCACGGCCTGGTGCGCATGGCCATACCACTCTGCATACAGCTCTGGATCCAGTCGGAAATCGGCCGACAGGTCGATGATTTTAAGATGCTTCGGCAGCTTGGCTATCGTCGGCTGGCTCGTCCCGTGCGGCAGGCAGCAGAAGGCGACATCGATCTTGGCAAAATCCACTTCCTTGATAGTCACAAGCTTGGGCAAGCCTTTAAACCGCAGGTGCGGATAGACTTCGGCGATGTCCTTTCCTGCCTGCGAATCGCCGGTCAGCGCTGCTATTTTCACGTGCGGATGCGATAGCAGAATACGAATTAATTCCGCGCCGGTATAGCCGGATGCGCCAAGTATTGCGATGTTGGTTTTTTTCTCCATAACAATCCTTATAACAAAAAAGGCGCCCAAGGGCGCCTTTTTTCTTTGAGTGAAAAAATTCCCTTAGCGTTTGCTGAACTGGAAGCTACGGCGGGCTTTCTTATGGCCGTACTTCTTGCGTTCGACGACGCGGCTGTCGCGCGTTAAGAATCCACCGGTGCGGAGCTTCTTATGAAACGTTTCATCGTATAAATCGAGCGCACGGCTGATGCCCAGACGAACAGCACCGGCCTGGCCGGAGAGTCCGCCGCCGACAACGGTGCAGCTGATGTCGAAATTGCCGATGCGGTCAATCGCAGCGAACGGCTGGTTGATGATCATGCGCAATACGGGGCGCGCGAAATACACTTCCAGGGCTTTATCATTAACGGTGATCTTGCCGCTGCCGCGCTTTACCCAGACGCGGGCGATGGCGTTCTTGCGACGGCCGGTGCCGTAGGTGGTGAATTCTTTCGGACCGGCGGGCGCTTTTTCTTTTGCTGCCTTCTTGACGGTCACGGTTTCTTTTTTCACGGTTTCAGTTTTCGCTTTGGTCATGCTTATCTCTTATTCTTAGGATTCATTTTAGCGAAGTCATAGACTTCCGGTTTTTGCGCTGCCTGTTCATGTTCAGCGCCGGGATATACGCGCAGCTTGGCAAGCTGACCGCGCGCCAGCGGGCTTTCCTTCGGCATCATGCGCTCAACGGCCTTCTCGACCACGCGCTCAGGATGCTTGCCGCCCAAAATAAATTCCGGCGTTGCGGTTTTGATACCGCCGGGGAAACCGGTGTGCCGGTAATAGATTTTGTTCTGGCGCTTGCGGCCGGTGAGTTTCACCTTGCCGGCATTGATGACGACGACATGGTCGCCGGTGTCGATATGCGGGGTGAAGATGGTCTTGTGCTTGCCGCGAAGCAGCTTGGCTACTTGCGACGCAAGACGTCCGAGTACGACGCCTTCTGCGTCGATTAAAAGCCATTTCTTCTGTACTTCGGAGGGTTTCGCCGAATAGGTCTGCATAAAAATTCCTGTCCAAATCCTGTCAAAAAAGGAGTTGGAATCTATGGCAGGAGAAAGCGCAAGTCAACTACTATTCAACCGAAAAAACACGCAAATGCAGGGCGCCGAAAATGGCCTGCACCTCCTCGCCTTCGCCCAGCGGCAGCAGGCACTGGCGGTAGCGGACAGTCTGGTTATGACGATTGGTGAATTCTCCGCTCTCTATCAATGGTTTACGTGTTCTTACCACGGTCATATAAGCATCGATCATACCCTCGTGCGGCGCGGTGATCGTCTTCAGATCCTCCTCCGGATGCCCATAAGCCCGTATAATTTCGCGTCCCAGATAATTATAGCTGTAACGCAACGACTTCGATTTTTTGACATGGATAAGGAAACAATTGTCCCACAGGTCGCGGATGTCATCGGAAACAATGTCGCCCTCGGCCGGCATCGGGCGGCCCTGGCGCAATTTCTCCCAATACGCCAAGAGACGCAAGGGGATACGCCGCTCGGACGCGGATTGAGGCAGGGGATGCACGGCCATCAGGTATAACCCATGGAATTAGATAAAATTTTATCTAATTATTATACCATACTCCGGTCAAAATAGCTAATGATTTTAACCAATATTAACGACCAAATAGGCGAGAAATGCCCCCTATATCACTCGGTCTGGCCGCGCAGGCTTGACCGCGTTCCGTAGACAACGATGTCGTCAAAGACATACGTCGGATCTCCCAGCTTTCCTGGGGACTGATTAGGCTGCTCCTGAAAGAAGAACCCCTGCGGTATGATTGTATTGTTAGCGGCATGGGGAGTAGCGTTGTTGCAATCGCAATTATGCTGCTCATTGAAATTATTCGACCCGGAGCTGTTGCGGGACGTAAGCGCGGCACCGCTTCGTGGAAATGCACCATGGCCATTAGGACCAAAACTGACCAGCACATAAGCCGCCTGCGTAGTTTTGGCATTACCTGACTGATCCTTGATGGTCATGCGCGGGGTGGTATCGGTGATGAGGATGGCGGTAGAGGGAATTGGGGTGGTCGAGAATATCAGCGACTCAGTACCGGCTATCGCGTCCGTTGCGACGGGCGAGCTCAGTGTAATCGATGTCGGGCTAGTGATGTTGAGAACGGTATTCAACGAGACAATGCCGTTTCCATGGATGAACATCCTGGAGGCAAGCACGGCAGATGGGATGTTGGTGATTAAAGGAGAGTTGGCAGTGATAGTGCCGGTCGTCGTAATCACAGCGGGATAAGGCGTCAGGACATCCAGCGCTGTAAACCTTGTATCGACGGTATACATGATGCGATTTCCCCAGCCGTCGATGGCATTATCGGCTGGCAGATGCAGCGCCGTGGTAGGCACCATGCCCTCGACATTGCTGCCGATGGTAAGCGCAATGGCTGCAGCGGAAGCAGTCGCCGGCACGGCAAGTTTTATCGACGGGCCGTTGACAGAAACGATGCTATCTCCCGCCGGAATACCATTACCTGAAATCGCCATCCCTGGGACGATGCCGATAGCCGGGCTCACGCCGGATACGGTGACTTCGTTGTTGGTAACGTTACCGGTTACAGTGAAAATATTAGCGAAATCGGCTGTCGGCGGTGTCGGCACCCCGGCGGGCACGCCGGTGCGGACATCGCTGGTATAGGTCGCCAGACCACCATCGGTACAGTTACCAGGCGTGACACCCTCTACTCCGAAATTAGGATCGGTCAGCCCCAGCGTTACATCCGCCGGGCAAGGAAGACGGTTATTGGTGCGGCGGAAATCGAGCAGGGCTTTCTGGATGTTTTTTAGTTTACTCTCCGTGTTTTCCCATTGGCGTTGCTGCAGAGAGGAGGAAAACAACGTCGCGCTGCCAACAACGACCATGGCTATAATGGTCAACACAATGCTTATTTCGAGGATGGTAAAACCTCTGCTCTGCATTAATCTCACCCGTACCTTCCCGTAATATAATCCTGCGTCTGCTGGTGCTGCGGGCTGGTGAAAAGTTTGCTGGTCGCGCCTGTTTCGACGATGCGTCCCAAATGGAAAAAACACGTCTGCTGCGAGATGCGCGCCGCCTGATGCATTGAATGCGTCACGATGACAATGGTGAAATGCTCCTGCAGGTCGGTGATGAGTTCCTCAATACGCGCCGTGGCAATGGGGTCGAGCGCCGAACACGGCTCATCCATCAGAATAATTTCGGGATTGACCGCCAGCGTGCGTGCGATGCACAGACGCTGCTGCTGGCCACCGGAGAGACTCGTACCCGGATCCTGTAGGCGATCTTTGACCTCGCCCCACAAGCCGGCGCGCTCAAGGCTCTGCTCGACAATGGCATCGAGTTCGCTTTTGTTTTTCGCCATGCGGTGAATGCGCGGGCCGTAAGCGACGTTGTCGTAAATCGATTTGGGAAACGGGTTTGGTTTCTGAAACACCATGCCGATCCATGAGCGCAGCTGCACGACGTCCTGCTCCAGCGCATTGATATTTTTACCATCAACAATGATGCTGCCTTCGACATGGCAACCTTCGATGGTGTCGTTCATGCGGTTAATGCAGCGCAGGAACGTCGATTTGCCGCAACCGGACGGGCCGATGAGTGCCGTGACGCTGTTGGCCGGAATGTCGAGCGACACTTCGAACAACGCCTGCTTGGCGCCGTAGAAGACGTTGATATTATGCGCGGATATTTTTGCCATTACCACCTCACCTCGAACCGCTTGCGCAGGAAAATCGCCAGCGCATTCATGGCGAGAAGTAGCACGAGCAGGACCATAATGCCAGCGGCGGTTTTTTCGGAAAACCCCGTTTCCGGGCTGCTCGCCCACAGGTAAATCTGCACCGGCATCACCGTTGTGGGCGTTGTAAAGCCCGTGGGCACATCGGCCACGAAGGCGACCATGCCGATCATGAGCAGCGGCGCCGTTTCACCGATGGCACGCGCCATACCCAGAATGGTTCCGGTCATGATGCCGGGCATGGCCAGCGGCAGGGCATGATGCCACACCACCTGCAGCGGCGATGCGCCGAGCGCCCGTGCGGCATCGCGGATGGAGCCGGGAATCGAGGAAAGCCCGGCACGCGTTGAGATAATAATAACCGGCAATATCATCATCGCCAGCGTCATGCCGCCGACCAATGCGCTTGAGCGCGGCAGGCCCATGACGTTGATATAAACGGCCAGACCCAGTAAACCGAACACGATTGACGGCACGGCGGCGAGGTTGTTGATGTTGACTTCGATCAGATCGACGAAACGCCCCTTGCGCGCGAATTCTTCAAGATAAACCGCCGTCATGACGCCGAGCGGAAACGCCACGAGCAGGCAGATAATCAGCGTCAGCGCCGAACCGGCCATGGCAGCGAGGAATCCAGCGCGTTCAGGCGAGCGCGAATCGCCTTGCGTAAAGAATGAACGGTTGAAGGCCGCACGCAGCAGGTTTTTTTGCTGCAGCGTTTTGAGCCATGCGATCTGTTTATCGTTTAATTTACTATACCCCCCCGGGGTATAATCCGGCATGCCGTCTTTGACATAAAGATCGGCGTCGCTGACAAGCGGCAGCCATACGTTTTTCGTTTGTCCCAGCAGTCCCGGATGCCTGACCAGCACGGGCTTCAGCACCGCGCCGGAATTGCCGCTGATTAAGTGATAGGCATCGCGTAACTCATGGTGATCGGTCACTTCGGGAAACATGGCTTTGAGCGATGCTTGTGCCAGAAGCTGATAGTTCGAAACCGACGCGTCGGCGGCCTCGCTGCCCGGCGGCAGCCCAAGCGTCATCGGATCAAAGGCGATGGGAAGCCGGACCTGCGTCTGTGTAAAGCCAGATGCGCCGCGCAGCACGATGCTGCCCACCAGCAGCAGCAGAATCGCTACCGCCAGCCCGAGTGCAAATTGTCCGTAAAAACGGAAGCGTTTTTCAGCGCGTTGGCGACGGTAAAGTGAAGAGTTATCGGATAAGCGCATATGGAAGTCAATCTGATGGGAGACGATAAATAGTTAGTTTGATGGGATCTGACTCAGCTTTGCCGCACCAGACATCCATTTTAAAAAAAGTATCTGCTTTTTCTTCATATATCGCTTTCACAGTAAGTGGTATGCCTTGGGGCTTGCGGCCCTCTGGCCAACCTTCCCAAGTACCGTCACTGGCCTCGATCTCATGTATTTTCACTTCGCCTGGCAAAAGAGTTGTATTAGCGGGAATATTTTTATTCCAAGCGATTTGCTTAGGTTTCACTATACCGGTATTCCCTTGCGCATCGATCCATTCCAGCTTCACATTGTAATAGCCAAATGAGTAACTTGCGTTAAAAAGCCTAACAGGTTCGGATGAATTATTCATAATCACTACGGAAAGATGGCTGCTACCGCCCGTGGTGATTATTCCTCTATTATCCGGAACGGCAAGAAATACCTTGATATCCGAACTGCGATCCTCGCACGCGTAGGTAAGCGATGACCACGACAGATTAATTAGCACACATGCCGCTATTTGTTTCCAATAGATCCTATTCATATTTTTCCCGGTATTTGCGGACAATCATCAGCGCCAGAACATTAAGCGCCAGCGTGATACAAAAAAGCGTAAGGCCAAGCGCGAATGCCGCCAGCGTCTTCGGACTGTCGAAGGATTGGTCGCCGACGAGGAGCGAAACAATCTGCACCGTCACCGTCGTTACCGATTGCAGCGGATTGAAGGTGAGATGCGCCGCGAGGCCAGCGGCCATCACCACGATCATCGTCTCGCCGATGGCGCGCGAAACCGCCAGCAGCACCGCGCCCATGACGCCGGGAAGCGCTGCCGGCAGCACGACTTTTTTGATCGTCTCCGATGGCGTTACGCCAAGCGCGTATGACGCATCACGCAGGCTTTTTGGCACAGCGGAAATGATGTCATCCGACAACGACAGTACGAAAGGAATAATCATGATGCCCATAACCAGCCCCGCCGCGAGCGCGCTTTCGGACGCGATGTCGAGCCCGAAGGCCGCACCGGCTTTCTGCAAGGCGGGTGCTACGAGGAGGATGGCGAAATAACCGTAAACGACTGTTGGGATACCGGCCAAAATTTCGAGCATAGGTTTAAGGATATTGCGCGTGCTGCGGCGGGCATATTCCGATAAATAAATGGCGGAGAAGAGACCAATGGGAATCGCCACTGCCATGGCCACCAGCGTAATCAGCAGCGTGCCCAAAAACAGCGGCACGGCGCCAAACGCACCGCTCGAGCCGGCCTGATCGGCACGAAGCGCCAATTGCGGACTCCACTCAAGGCCAAATAAAAAATCGCTTATCGGCACCAGCCGGAAAAACTTGATCGCTTCGATCAACACGGAAAATATGATGGAAAGCGTGATGACAACCGACGTCGCCGCTGCCAGCCACAGCATGCCATGCAGGATTTTTTCTAAGACGCGCCGTGCCGTCATGTTTTCTCACCCAGTATTTCTTTTTTCTCTAAGGACGACACCACGTCATCATACACCGGCAGGAAAACGGAAAACGTGCTGCCCTCGCCCATTTCGCTGTCGATCGTCAGCATGCCGCGATGGCGGTTCAAGACGTGCTTGACGATCGATAGCCCGAGGCCGGTGCCGCCGACTTTGCGCGTGCGCGCCGTATCGACGCGGTAAAAGCGCTCGGTCAGGCGCGGCAGGTGTTCCTTGGCGATGCCTTCGCCGTGATCCTGCACCGAAAAACAAATCGCGCGCGTCAGGTGACGAAACAACGGATCGTCGGGAAGCTGCGACGTTAGCCTTGCGGTCAAAACGATTTCCGTATCGGGATTGGTGTATTTGACGGCGTTACCGATTAGGTTGCGCACCACCTGCGCCAGCTCTTCGTCGTCACCGCGCGTCGGCGGCAGGTTGTCATTGAGCTTGAGCCGGATGGTGACGTTCTTCTGCTTGCACGCCCATTCGAAATGCGCCTTCTCCGCCCGCACGATGCGCACAAGATCGACTTTCGCCATCGGCGACATATGCGCGTTCATTTCGATTTTGGACAGCGACAGCAAATCGTTGACCAGCTTCGACATGCGCTCGGCCTGTTCGGCCATGACCTTGAGGAATTCCTCGCGCGCCGCCGCGTCATCCCGCGCCGGGCCGCGCAGGGTTTCGATGAAGCCGATGATGGACGCCAGCGGCGTGCGGATTTCATGGCTGGCGTTGGCGACGAAGTCAGCGCGCATGCGCTGGATGCGCTTCTGCTGCGTGATGTCGGTCAGCGTGATGACGATGGAAATGCCGCCTTCGGAGGGAATCGGGAAGCGCTCGATGATGGCCTGGAAATCCAGCACCAGCGGCGCCTCGAGATGGAACTCAACTTCCTGTCCGCGCAAATCTTCGATCACCGTGGAGATGGCGTTCATCAGCGTTTCATTGGGAATAATTTCGCGCAAATGGCGATGCGCCAGGTTCTGCCCGAAAATATTGCGCGCGGCGCGGTTGGTGCGCACGATGATTTTGTCGTCGTTGGTCATGATGAGAATGTCGGGCAGCGTATCGACAAGGATTTCGCGCTCGGTGATAACGGTTTCCATTTCCTGACGCTTGTTTTCCCAGCTGCGCTGCAGGCGGTTAAGCGCGCCGGAAAGCTCACCGACGTTGGAAAGCAAACTCAAATCCGGCGAGCGCACGCGCTTGTCCATCGACAAATCGTTGACGTAATGCGTCAGCGCCGAAATGTTGGACAAAAACGGCACAACGAACACCGCCGACACCAGCATGCTGGCGATATAGCCGTAGACGAAATAATTGAAGCTGAGATCACCGAGAATCGCCAGCGCCGACAGCACGAGCAGCGCCGGAGCGGAGACGATCATGATCGTCTTTAAGAGAGCGGAAAATGGTATGGCGGCTTTGGGTTGCATGCGCGAAGATGATAGATGATACGATGAGAGATGATAAGAAAATTATCCCGTATTATCCATCATCCTCTTTATTCAATAAATCCAACGAGTTTCTTCACTTCCTGCATCGTCCCACCGGCCAGTGTCTGCGCCCGCGCGATACCCCCCACCAGTATCTTGTCGATGGCATCCGGCGCAGCCAGCAATTCGCGCATTCGGGCCGTGATGGGCGATAAATGCGCGACGGCGACGTCGGTCAGCATCTGTTTGAAGGCGGAGAAATTCTTTCCGGCACATTCTTCGACTGCCTGGGCCTTAGAAATGTTTCGGAGCGCCGCATAAATGGTCAAGAGGTTGGTCGCTTCGGGACGGCTTTCATCGAAACTAATGTCGCCTTCGACCATATCCGATTTGGCCTTTTTAATTTTGAGCGCGATGGTATCGGCATCGTCAGTTAAATTGATGCGCGAATAATCCGACTCGTCGGACTTGCTCATTTTTTTTGTTCCATCGCGCAGACTCATGACGCGCGTCGCCTCGCCCAAAATCAGCGGATCGGGCAGTGGGAAAAATTCGGTATTGTAATTACGGTTGAACGCCCCGGCGATATCGCGGCAGAGCTCCAGATGCTGCTTTTGGTCATGTCCGACAGGCACATGCGTCGCTTTATAGACGAGAATATCGGCGGCCATCAGGACGGGGTAGGAATAAAGGCCGAGCTTTGCATTAGCAGCCTGCTTTATACCCTCCATCGTATCTTTTAATTTTTCAAGAACCTTAGGGTCACTACGGTTTTTACTAATTGATCTATATGCTTCCTCAATAATACCGACAGCATCATCAATACCGTATCTTGATTTTTGTATCTTCTCCTTAAACTGCGTCATGCGGTTGAGCCAGCCGAGCGGTGTATGGCAGCTTAAAATCCATGCCAGTTCCGAGTGCGCCGCGATTGCCGATTGCGGGAAGATGGCGCTTCTTTTCGGGTCGATGCCGCAGGCGATGAGCGCCGCTGCCACTTCGCGCGTCGCCTTGCGTAGCGCCACGGGATCCTGCGCCACTGTAATGGCGTGCAAATCGGCGATCATATACAGGCATTCATAGCCCTCCTGCAGCGCAACCCAGTTGCGGATGGCGCCTAAGTAATTGCCGAGGTGCAGGTTACCGGTGGGCTGGACGCCGGAAAGTATGCGTTTTGGGGCTACTGAACTCATAATATCCTTGAATATTTGGCCAAAAGTGCCATGTAAAGCCTCTGCTATACCAGTTTACGGATATACGTCAATGCAATCACCAGCAACCTTTCCCCAAACTCGCCTGCGCCGTACGCGTATGAAGGCGTGGTGCCGCGAGCTGGTGGCGGAGCATCGGCTGCATCCTTCCGACCTTATCTGGCCGGTATTTATCCAGGAAGGTAAGAATCAGGAAACACCGGTTACATCGATGCCGGGGGTTGCGCGCCTGTCGCTCGATATACTGGTGAAAAAAGCCAAGGCTGCAAACGCGCTTGGCATCAAGGCCATGGCACTTTTTCCCGCTACGCCCGACAAGCTTAAAACGCCAAACGGCAAAGAAGCGCTCAATCCCAAAAACCTCGTCTGCCGCGCCATCACTGAGCTCAAAAATGCTGTGCCGGAAATGGGCGTCATCGCCGATGTGGCGCTCGATCCTTATACGTCGCACGGGCAGGACGGCATTGTTGAAAACGGGCAGGTTGTGAATGACAAAACGGTGGAAGCTTTATGCAAGCAGGCGCTGGTGCAGGCCAAAGCCGGTTGCGATATCGTAGCACCCTCGGACATGATGGACGGGCGCATCGGCGCCATTCGCGCTGCGCTCGAAGGCGCGGGATTTTTTGACACGATGATACTGGCCTACGCCGCTAAATACGCCTCGAATCATTACGGCCCCTTCCGCGATGCCGCCGGGTCAGCCAAAGCTTTGGGCAAAGCAGATAAGCAAAGCTACCAGATGGACTGCGGCAATTCTGACGAAGCCATTCGCGAAATTGCACTCGATATTTCCGAGGGCGCCGACATGGTTATGGTCAAGCCCGGCATTGCGTATCTTGATATTATTTACCGCGCCTCGCAGTTTCACGTTCCCGTTTTCGCCTATCAGGTCAGCGGCGAATACGCCATGATCAACGCCGCCGCGGCCAACGGCTGGCTCGACGGCGATGCGGTGATGATGGAACATTTGCTGGCGATGAAACGCGCCGGCGCGCGCGCGATTTTTACCTATGCGGCGATGGATGTGGCGAGGCAGTTACATGAATAAAATTATCATCGGCATTTCCGGCGCATCGGGCGCGATTTACGGCGTTGAGCTGCTGAAAGCTTTGCGCGCGGCGAAAGTGGAAACGCATCTCGTCGTCACGAAAACGGCGCAGATTACGCTGGCGCATGAAACCGAATATTCGCCTGCGAAAATCCATAAGCTCGCCGATCATTTTTATTCCAACAGCGACATGGCAGCTTCCGTCGCCAGCGGTTCGTTCAAGACAATGGGCATGATCGTAGCCCCCTGCTCTATGAAAAGCGTGGCCGAGATCGCCACCGGCATCGCCGGAAGCTTACTCACCCGCGCTGCCGATGTGTGCCTTAAGGAACGCCGCCGGCTGGTGCTCATGCCGCGCGAGACGCCGCTGCATTCGATCCATCTGCGCCATATGCTGACGCTCTCCGATATGGGCGTTATCATCGCCCCGCCGATGCCGGCGTTTTACAGCAAGCCCACCTCGCTCGACGACATGGTCAAACACACCGTCGGGCGCATCCTCGATTTGTTCGATATCGACCACGATCTGGTCAAGCGCTGGCAGGGAATTTCTGCCTAAGTTATCCACAGGTTATTAATTTAGTATAAAAACGGTAGGCAACGGCTTAATTTTTTGCTATAATGACTGCCGTATTAAACAAAATATCCCCGATTCTGACGACCCCTTATGAATGAAGACCTTTTGTTATACAAACGGTTAGAGACTATGCGTCTCGAACACCGTGAGCTGGATCAGATGATCAAGCAAAACTCCCTCGATGAGTTCACGCGCAAGCTCTGCCAGAAGAAAAAGCTGGCCTTGCGCGATAAAATCCAGGAACTCGAACGCATGCTCTACCCCGACGCCATCGCCTGAAACCCTCCCTAATCCGTATCGTTTTTTTATCTACGCCGCCCGATAATTGAGGCATATGCGTAACCTCATTCTAAAATCCCTGTTGATTACACTGGTGGTGGTGTTGCTGGCTTTAAGCGCCGAAAAAGCGTTTGCGCGGGTTTTCATCGGCGGCGGTGTGGTTCTCGGCGCGCCTTATTACGCCTACCCGCCCTACTACGCCTATTATCCGCCTTACTATCCGGCTTATCCTGGCTATCCCGCTCCTTACCCGGCTCCCTATCCTTATCCGCCGGCTTATGGCGCAGCTCCTGCCCCCTATCCGCTGCCCGCGCCCACAGCGCATGACCGGTATTATACCGAAGATGGCGAGAACTGCCGGGAATACCGCCATACCGTAGTGATTGATGGCCAGAAAGAGCGAGCGTTCGGCCATGCCTGCCGTGGACCGGACGGCAGCTGGCGGATTGTGGACTGACTTGTCATCCCGGCGCAGGCCGGGATCCACGCCAAACCACAAAGATTCATGTTGAATTCATTGACCGGCAGCCCAAACAAGGTTATCAACGCTTTCTTTGAATGACAACATGGATCCCGGCCTTCGCCGGGATGACGTAAAATGACCGACCTTTCCCGCATCCGCAATTTTTCCGTACGATCTTTTAAAAACGGGGACTATTCCAACTGGAAAGTGCTTTGGGACGCTTACCTGATATTTTATCAGTCGCACGTGCCGGATGCCGTCACCCAATCGACATGGCAACGGCTGATTAATGAGGACGCAAATGTATTCGGATTCGGCGCTTTTGATGGAAAAACCTTACTGGGCATTATTCATGGCATCATACACCGCTCTACCTGGCTTAAAGAATATGATGCTTATCTCGAGGACCTTTTCGTAAGCGAAGCAGCGCGAGGCAAAGGCGTCGGGCGCGCCCTGATCGAACAATTTACCGCGGAGGCCCGCTTACGCAAAGCAGAGCGCATCTACCTGCTCACTCACAAAAACAACCTGAATGCTCAGGCATTATACGACAAACTCGGCCAACAATCGGGTTTGATTCAATACAGAATAGATACTAAACAATCCGCATGACCGATCTCTCCCGCATCCGCAATTTTTCCATCATTGCCCATATCGATCACGGCAAGTCGACGCTGGCCGACCGTTTGATTCAGGTGTGCGGCGGGCTGGAAGCGCGCGAGATGACCGAGCAGGTGCTCGACTCGATGGACATCGAAAAAGAACGCGGCATCACCATCAAGGCGCAAACCGTGCGGCTTAAATACAAAGCCAAAGACGGCAATATTTACATCCTGAATCTGATGGATACGCCCGGCCACGTCGATTTCGGCTATGAGGTTTCGCGTTGCCTTGCCGCCTGCGAAGGATCGCTGCTCGTGGTCGATGCGTCGCAAGGCGTCGAAGCGCAGACGCTCGCCAATGTGTACAAAGCCATCGATGCCAGCCATGAGATGGTTCCCGTGCTCAATAAAATCGACCTGCCCGCCGCCGAGCCGGAACGCATTCGTGAGCAGATCGAGGAAGTCATCGGCCTCGACGCCTCCGAGGCCATCCTGATTTCCGCCAAGACCGGCATCGGTATCGAGGATGTACTCGAAGCCATCGTCACACGCCTGCCCGCGCCCAAGGGCGATCAGGATGCGGCGCTCAAAGCCCTGCTCGTCGACAGCTGGTATGACACGTATCTCGGCGTTGTCATCCTCGTGCGCGTCAAAGAAGGCACGCTCAGCAAAGGCGCGAAAATCCGCATGATGGCAACCGGCGCGAATTATACCGTCGAGCAATTGGGTTTTTTCACTCCCAAAAAAATCGCTGCCGAGCGTCTCGGTCCCGGCGAAGTCGGCTACATCATCACCGGCATCAAACAAGTTGCCGATTGCAGAATCGGTGACACCATCACCGAAGAACGCCGTCCAGCGGAAGCACCGCTGCCGGGATTCAAGCCGTCACAATCAGTGGTATTCTGCGGGCTTTATCCCACCGACGCTTCCGACTTCGAACATCTCAAAGATTCGCTCGGCAAGCTGCGCCTGAACGACGCCAGCTTCGAATATGAAACCGAAAGTTCGACGGCGCTTGGCTTCGGCTTCCGCTGCGGCTTCCTCGGCATGTTGCATTTGGAGATTATCCAGGAGCGCCTCGAGCGCGAGTTTGACCTCGACCTCATCACCACCGCGCCGAGCGTGGTTTACCGCATGTACCTGACCGATGGAACGATGATTGAGTTGCACAACCCGAACGACATGCCCGACGTCACCAAAATCGAAAAAATCGAGGAGCCGTGGATCCGCGCCACCATCATGACGCCGGATGATTACCTCGGCAACGTCCTGTCACTCTGCACCGAAAAACGCGGTGTGCAGGAGAACCTGACGTATGTCGGCTCGCGGGCAATGGCGGTGTATAAATTGCCGCTCAACGAAGTCGTATTCGATTTTTACGACCGGCTCAAAAGCTGCTCGAAGGGCTATGCCAGCTTCGATTATGAACTCACCGATTACGCCGAAAGCGACCTCGTGAAACTCAACATCCTCGTCAACGCCGAGCCGGTGGACGCGCTGGCACTGATCGTGCATCGTTCGCAAGCGGATTTCCGCGGGCGCCGCTTATGCGAACGCTTAAAAGACCTCATCCCGAAGCATTTATTCGCCATTCCGATTCAGGCCGCCATCGGCGGTAAAATCATCGCCCGCGAAACCATCTCCGCCATGCGCAAAGACGTCCTCGCCAAATGCTACGGCGGCGACATCACGCGCAAACGCAAGCTCCTCGACAAGCAAAAAAAAGGCAAAAAGAAAATGAAGGAAATCGGCAGCGTCAACATCCCGCAAAGCGCGTTTTTAGCCGCGCTCAAGATGGGCGATGAATAAACATTTGCCCCATGTTTTGAATGTTTCGCTGTCGCATGTGCATGGCGGCGGCCCGCAGGTCTGCCTCAATTACAGCAAGATGTTGCGGGCGCAGGGCTATAGGGTGACGGCGCTGCTGCGGCCGGATGATCCCGTAATCGAAAGACATCAAAACGCCGGTGCGCGGGTCATCACCGAAGAGCGGCTGGGACAATGCGCGCCCCACAATGTATTCGCCAGGCACTATTGCAAGAAACTGCTGCGCCGCATTGAGCCGGACATCATCATCGCGCATGACGGGCGCAGCACCGCCTTCATGTCGGCCGTCAGCGGAAACATACCCGTCGTGGATGTGAACCATGGGCGCGGCGTCAAGCCATCGCTTAAAACCGACGCTACGTTTGTGCTCAATCATACGCAATATAATCTGACCAACGCGTCATTAGCGGAACGCGGGCATATTTACCTCATTCCCAATATGCTGAAATTCCAGGCCGGCCATACTTTCCCGACGCGACCCGATTTCCGCCAGCCGCCGGTCATCGGCGCGCTGGGCCGGCTGGTTAAGGATAAGGCGTATGATGTATTGATTCAGGCCATCTATTTGCTGAATATAAAGGGCGTTCCCTGCCGGCTGCTTATCGGCGGCGAAGGCGAAGAGCGGGCGCATCTGGAAGAACTTATCGATCGCTATAATCTGCGCGAGCAGGTAACATTAGCGGGCTGGATAAACGACCCCGCGCTCTTCTATCGCGACCTGGATATATTCTGCGTACCCTCGCGCTATGAATCGTTTTCGCTGGTATTGCTGGAAGCCATCCAGGCCGGATTGCCGGTGGTCGTCAGCAACACGGAGGGTCCAGCCAGTATCATCACGCATGTCACCAACGGCATGATGGTGAAAAAGGAGGATGCGCCCAGCCTGGCGCTTGCCCTGCGCACCGTCATCGAAGCCCCCGAAGAAGCCAAAGAGCGGGCTAAAGAGGCGTATGATATGATAAAACGGCAATACGCGATGGAAACCATCGGCAACCAACTGCACCTTGCCATCAGCAATATCATGGCCGATAAAGCGCGCCCGGAGCGGGCGGTGGTTAATAAGTTACCAGTTGACAGTTATTAGTGGTCAGATAGAAGATTACCTCCCGTTTTTGACAACAGGATTGGGGCATTAGCTCAGCTGGTAGAGCGCTACGATGGCATTGTAGAGGTCAGGAGTTCGACTCTCCTATGCTCCACCATTTTAATACTATTTATATATTATAAATCAACATGATAAGATAATACTAGCGCCTTTATCCCACAAACTATCCCACAAATTAAAGCCGGATAGAGGCGAACAAAACAGCCTTAGTATATGGCATTTGAAGGCATCAAGATAACAGACATCACAGCGGCTCATCTAAACGCACTCATAGGCGTTTCAGAAGGGCGCAACCTAGATTTCAAGCAGGAAAACTATGGCCGGGCAGATGATGAGAAACGTAAGTTCCTCGCTGATATATGCGCTTTCGCCAACACCATCGGCGGCCACATCATAATCGGAGTAACTGAAGAAGGTGGTACTGCAACTGGCGTACTAGGCATTACCGGCGATGCTGATGCCGAAAGATTAAGACTGGAGGGCGTAGCTCGCAATGGACTGGAGCCAAGCCTGATAGGGTTACATATTCAGCCTGTGACGCTCGATGGCGGGAGATTTGTGCTGGTGATTGAAGTACCAAAAAGTTGGAATAGCCCCCACCGCATCACGGCACAGGGTATCAACCGTTTTTATCTTCGGGCTGGTGGTGGCAATTACGAACCCGAAGTGGATGAGTTACGGCTGTTATTTACCGCAGCACCAACCATCAGTCAGAAAATGAGGGATTTTCGTCATGAGCGCGTCGCAAAGATACTAGCCTCTGATACGCCTGTGCCTGTAAGACCATACTCACCCTTAATTCTTCATATTTTCCCGTTTTCTGCATTCAGTACCCCTACTCGTTTTTCTGCAAGAGCGTTATCTGATGCCAGGATGGGCTTTATGCCTATTATTACTGGTGGCACAAATTTCCGTACAAATCTTGATGGCTTTGTGATGTACACAATGCCGCTTCCTACATCTTCCTATACAATGATTTGGAAGAACGGTTGTTTAGAAGCGACATCACATAACCTTATCCATGAGCACGAAGGCCAGGCTGTGTGTCCTATCGGGATTATCACCAGCATATCCAGGCATGGTTTCCGGTATTTGAATTCATTGCGGGAGTTAGGCGTGAGTCCGCCAATCGCCTTTTTTATAACCCTTACTGGTACAAAAGGTGCGCGCTTAACAATGCCTAATCAATTCTTTTTCGATAATGACAATATATTTGATAGAGAACCATTACCAATTACCGAAATCATTATTGAAGAATATCCACCCACACAGCAAGCATTGCAAACTCTTCTAAAGGCCGCCTTTGATGAAATTGCTAATGCCGCCGGATATGAAGCGGCACCAAATTACGATATAAATGGGAACGTAATCCCATAGGTAATGTTATGCCTGATAGTTTGTTCCATTATCAACCTTTCAATGAGGCGCATGTTATTTCTCTCCTTTCCGAGAGAACGATAAAATTATCCCGCCCCGATAAATTCAACGACCCCTGGGACTGCCGTATGCGCTACCGAGTCCCGGAAACTGTTGATGAAAGAAATCGCGCTCTGGCATGGTTTGAGCAAATGCACAGAAAACAATATCCGTGTATGAATGAAGCCGAACGCGCTGTAATAATGTATCGCCATAAATCAACCCCTGGCGCACTGGAAACATCCATTTCAAAACTCGGAAAAGAGATGTATCCAGCGGTTTGCCAGCAATATCGAGTCTACTGTCTTACAGAAAAACCTGATTCAGCACTAATGTGGGGACATTATGCGCGTTCCCATACTGGGATTTGTTTAGAATTCGATGCGATGAAAGTGCCGTTCACCGCCGCAACAAAGGTCAGCTATCAGACAACTCATCCTATTTATGACGTTGTTACGGGTGGCAGCGAACTTTTTTTTAACAAATCGAATGATTGGTCATACGAGGCTGAATGGCGCTTGGTTGCAGAAGAACGAGCATTTGCACGCTCGCGTGAGACCATAAAGACTGATGATGATTTTCTTGTGCTGCCTCCTGGCGTATTGAAATCAGTAATAATCGGAAGTCTGGCCGATGCGCGGTCGCGCCACCAAATTGAGCGCCTTATTAAGCAACACGCGAAGGGTATACTGGTAAGGCAGACTACAATAGCACCAGACCGGTATGGACTGATAATCAACCCATCTTTTTAATCGGGTTATTATGTCGCTTAAATTAGGACGTAATGAGCAGTGTTGGTGTGGGTCGGGCAAAAAGTTTAAAAAATGTCACCTTGACCGAGAGAGTAAGGAGATGGTGCAACCTTGGGAAGTGGATGCTCAAATTAGAGCACGGAAAAAGAACGGCGAATGTTTACATGCTGGTGGTGCTGCCAGAAGTGTGTGCGGTAAGCCTGCTATAGGTTCTCATACTGTTACGAAAAAAATGCTGAAACAAATTGCCCAAGAAGGACATGTTTACAGCCATTCAGCGGTTTTACAGGAACTTAAAAAAACGGCTGGAAAATTGGCCGTCAAAAGCATCGGCATCAACGATGCATCAGTAGTGCCTGTGTTCTGTCATATACACGATAATAATACATTTTCCCCCTTAGAAAAGATGCCGTTCGTTGCCACTCAAGAACAATGTTTTTTATTAGCATATCGCGCAGTTTGCCACGAACTTGCGAAGAAAAAAGGGGTATCGAATTTTATACCAACCATAAGAGAATTCGATAGTGGCATGCCTTTATTAAGGCAAGGTTTTCTACAAGTTATGCTCGATGAATTAGATAAAGGTTGTAAATTATCTATGCGAGATATGGATGAGCATAAAGAACAATTTGATTCCATGCTTATAGCTCAGGATTACACCGATATAAGGGCTTTTATCGTATCGTTCGAAAACCTGCCGGATATATTATGTTCTGGCGCTCATTATCCACAGTGTGATTTTGCCGGTAATCAACTTCAAGATTTGAGCGATTTTGATAAGAAGATGGAATTAATGACATTCTCTTTAATAGCAACCGACAATGCAGGCGCATTTGTTTTTGCATGGCATAAGGATAGTGATGATATATGTCGTCCATTAGCATCGTCATTAGACCGGCTACCTAATGAAGAATTATCGCATGCTATTATCCGTTTTGTTTTTGAATTTTGTGAAAATCATTATTTGCGGCCGGAATGGTGGGATACAATTAGCGCAGATGCCAAGGACACTATAACAGGACGCTTTCAAACCGCTGCTTCGCCTGGTAAGCGAGAAAAAACCTGCTTAATTGATGACGGGTTTCGTGCTGTTTCATGGAAAATATCAGAGAGAAAGTGGCTTTGATTGATTGTTAACGATTGAAAGATTATTGCAGCTTGGATTTCCATTCAACGGCACGTCTTTCTGCGGAAGCTATTTCCTGTACCGTAAGGAGGCTAGTGATTTTATCTCTATGGCTCGTCGCTGCCTTATCCCCGGCGGCTATGGCGAGGGTTAGCCAAAAATACGCTTCCACAGGATTCGGTGTTCCTATCCATCCTTTATGATAGAGACATGCTAAAATCTTTTGCGCCATAGTATGTCCTTGTTCTGCGGCTCGGCGCGCCCACTTCTCTGCTTCTACATAATCTTTCGGCACTCCCTCTCCCCCAAAATAATTTGCAGCGGTAGCTTCCTGTGCTCCGGGGAGACCTTGTTCAGCAGCCATGCGCCACCATCTAGCTGATTCCACCATATCCTGCTCAACACCAAAACCTTCTTCGCTATAAATTCTTCCAAGCCTCGCTTGCGCATCAGCATATCCTTGAGTGGCAGCCATATGGCACCATCTTGCTGATTCAGCGTAGTTTTGTGGTACTCCGTCGCCGTAGTAATACATGTTGCACATAATCCACTGCGCTATGGGGTCGCCGTGCTCTGCTTTCTTTTGGCATTCGCTGTAATCACCAAAGCCGCCGTTATCACCATTGAATTTAATATACCGAGCGAGAAGGGATGTTTTCATGGATATTCGAGAAGGAAACGCATCGTAAATTTTTATTATTATAAACCCCTGAATTCATACCACTTACATTCAAACCCACCATCCGATAGTTCGGGAATGCATGTTCTATGTTTCCATCGGTCATAAAGAAAAGAATGCTCGCCGATTACTTCGTATCGAAACATATCGGCAGCAGCGACCATTGCACCGAATGCTAGCGCCAACCACAACCAAGAAACCAGCCGTGTTCTTGCTATTTCGCGTTTTAAGAATGGACGATTAATCATTTTGCGCCTCCGTCCATAGATATTTGCAGCGTAAAGATAGTCTGCACATCGTCAGTGATTCTCTGACAAAGATGTTCCCGCAACTCCTCAGCGGCAGTGCTTTTTATATCAACACCAAGCGGCGGCGGCTGTTCACCGGAAGAATCAAGATTTATATACGCTAATTTCTTTGATTCAGATTTCTGCTGCGCTGGCTCAGAATTCTGACTTATTATATAAATATCCAGTGTCAAAATCGCTACTTCGTCACCAAATTTTGTTGCTGTTTGCGGGAAATCAATGCTGCTTCCCGTTATTCCACAGGTTATTTCATAAGGCGAAGTAACCGATACAATAGTTATCGTTGACATCATTTTACTCATTAGGTCATTCAGTCGAACTGAATTTCCACGGCGTTGCAGAAGCGATGCAACCCGTCGGTCTACATAGGCATCCCATGCTTCCTCGGTTCCAGGGGGGAGGACAGTAACGGCTTTAGCGGCTTCAAGTTCCTGCGCCTGCACGGAAGCGTCCTGTTCCGCCTGCCTATTGTGAATATAGTAGAAAAATATGGCTGTACCGGCAATTAGCAGGAGTAATTTTTTAGACCGCTTTTTATTTAACATGATTCTCTACCGCATCACATCTGCTGGTGGATTCGGGTTGGGGCCAGCAGGGATATAGGTTGTGCCGTTATAACCCCGTGCTCCCTGTCCCATGCCGCTATTTGTAGGCGGCGGTTGAATATAGGAATTCATTAAACCGGCGCTCGTGGTGGTATTCATGGTGGGCGGCATAGAGGGAGCATTGGGGGATTGGCTAAATACAGGCAGCGTCGAATGATATGAGGATGGCTGCATGCTATTCATGGCGCTTAGCATCGCAGCGCGACGCTGAGCTTGCCGTGCTTCCGCCTGATATTGTTGCATCTTAAATTCTATCCATTTCCTCCAAGCCTCTTCTTCGGTCAGCTCATGTTTTTTCACCGATTTTGCAAGGCTATCTGCATATGCGACAATGGCATTACCTCCAATCGAACACTCTCCATACGCTGTGCAGGAAGCAGTTCGTCTGCTTTTTCCACATTCCACCATTTTTATAAATGATGGCGGCGGGGTTTGCTGAGCGCACTGCTCATACCAACTTATAGCATCAGGAGGCTGTGGCGCACAGGCAGTAAGAATTGTCAGCGCAAATATTAGTCTCTTTTTCATAAAATCTCCCTTAAACATATACGTCGTTTTGTTCAGTATATCGAGGTGTATATTTTAAACAAGTGGTGTCTGCTTCCCGTATGGATTTACGGGAAACATTTGCTACCAATTTACGCCGCCTGCGGAATGCTAAAGCAATGTCGCAAGATGACTTGGCATATGAAGCGGAAGTAAGCCGCAGCTATCTTAGTCAATTGGAAAAAGGGGTGTTCCACGTTAGTCTCAAGATTATTGGCAAGCTCGCGGAAGCCCTGGATGCCGACCCAGCAGAATTTCTAAAATCTCAGCGCAAAAAATAATATAAATTTGGGCGGCCTTATATCTGGAGAAGCTTTTCGCCATTAGCGCCTATATACCCGTGCCGGGGGCTGAAAGATTAGGAGTCCCAGAATTTTGGGGTACCAATTGGGGGATTTTTAGAAGACCGCTTATCCACACCCCATATAAATCAAAAATGCTATGACGTTACTATGAGCCCCAGATAGGGTTCACAGCCCTCATATCCCATTTATCTTCACTTTCCTCGCGCGTGCGCGATACTAGTATCAAATAATTCGCGCGCGTGCGCGATATCATTCTATAACGCTAAATAGTGGTTGGGGATAACCCTCGCGCGCGATACTGTGGCATAACTGCATTTATCCACAGCAGATTTGTAACCGGCAGACACAGCGGGGTATGCGTCGCTCGATAAAGTGGCGCGAGTGGCGCAAGGATTAATATTACTCCTATTCTCTATACAAATTTAACTTATTCACATTAACAGTGTTTTACGCGATAGATTGGATAGTAAAAGATATAGAGAGACGCGCCACTCACGCCACTCACTGATGCTTAGACAAATTCTGCCATTCTTCCCCCTCTTTTTTTACCCGAATGCCGGTAATCAGACGCTTTCCCGCCGTTCCTTTCTCAAGTTTGCACCCCAGCCGCACCAGTCTGGTAGTAAAATTCTTTCGGTTCACTTTACGAGCTATGCCTGCGCCATCAGCCCAGGATGTATAGTCAGAATATACTTCTTTTGAGATGCTTTCGGCTTCAGCCACAAGCTCACATCTATCACCAACGTACTGTGCCACTTGGTCGGCTTCTATGCGCCATTCCTCTTTTGCCTGTAAACAACTTGCAGGTTCTGTAAATGCACCGCGTTTTATTACTCCGGCAAAGGCATCGAGCGCCATATTGACAATACCTGGTATCTCAGCAGCTAGTTTATCCTTTAAGTTCGGGTCGGCGTTTACGCCGTATTGGTATACGCGGTTGAATTGAATAATTTTCGCTCGCCTAAACAGTGCTTGGGAAAAGTCGCGTGTATGTGGCAAATGATTGGTGCCAAACCAGCATGTACAAAAAGGCTGGAAATTGAATGGAGGCACAAATTTCTGCTCAGCCGTCATTAATTCGCCGGACACTATAGCCTTCAGTTCGGCGTCGGCGATTTCAGCACCTTCGGCGATTTCGGTAACCAAATTCGCCAGCTTTAAATGCAAGTGAGCGCGCTGGAAACGATTACTAAATTGCGATGGTTGCACCGCAGCAATATTATCTGTTCCAACTATTTGCCGAATGACATCGAGCAATACGCTTTTGCCATTTGCGCCAGAGCCAATCAAAAGAATAAATGTCTCATATTGCGCGTGGGAAACTAACGTATAACCAATCGCCTCGGCAATAAAAAGTGCTTTCTCGTCAGCGTCGAAATCCCCTGTAAAAATCTCATTTAGAAATTGTCGGAAGCGAGGGCAATCCGCGTTGGCCTCATAATTGTGGGGAATTTGCGTGGTGTTATAATGCTCTCGGCAATGACTTTGCAATTCCCAGGCGATGCCTGTCCAATGCAATTCCCCATTTAGGAAATTGATGGCATTATGGTTAAAGTTCCATTTATGCTCCTTAGCAAAGATTTCCGTTTTGAATATGTCAGCGACGGAATCCACCAATCCTTTCGTGATAACATAACCGCTGATTTCTAAAGCGCGTTGTATGTGCTGCTTTATCTCCCGGTCTACGATTATCTTCCAGATGCCATCGCCTAGCCAATGCCATACATGAGCAGCCGTCGAAAGCAAATTCTCCTTTCCCATTTTATCGATTGCTTTACGTGCCATTACAAGGTGGTCGATTTCATCTCTATAATTTCCCGGCTTGTTTTTATTTAGTTCCTTTTTGTGTATGCCCTTCATTGTTTCTTCAAATTTCTTTTTATCAAGCGGTGGTTTATTAAGCTGGTTCCATTCCCAGCATACCTTGTAAGCCTGCTCGTAGGTCATTCCCTTTCCAAAGCAATGTCCGGCGCGTCGGGTAAGCTCAATAGTCCGGCTGCCTTCCACTACGCCGTCAGTCATTGAGATAGGACTGCTGCCTTGCATGCTGTTAGCTTGCGATATTGCCTTCTCTATATCGGTTATCTTTAAATCGACTTTATTATCCAATGCTCCTTCAACAAATCCGCTTCGCATCGGCACAGGGTCACCAATATCTTGGAATACCGGCGCACTGGTATAATGAACTTGCACAGCATTAAATACCGCCTTGTCGCATTCAATGCGATTAACCTCTGCCCATACTTTAAGCTGAGCGCTGGTTAACGGGTTCTTCAGCCAAAACCATACGTGAGCCTTCAGCAAACCCTTTTTGGTTGGATGTCCGGCGCTGTTAGATAATTGCCAGTGAAACGATATAAGTTGAAAACAGTCTGGCAATTTCTTTTCGATGTATTCTCTTATGCAATCCTCTGGCTGCATGACTGGACAGCCGACACTCGGTACAAAATCATCGATTTCAATCAGCACTGTATGCAACGGTTGGTCACTGAATACGTCCAATATGCGCCGTACCTTGCCCTGCTTATATTCCGGGTCAACCAGCTTTGCCTTTTCATCGCCGATATATTTACCACGTATCATGCACCAACGTGACTTTTTTTCCAGCTTCTTCAAAAGTTTTGATAATTTTTTGATGCCAGTTACTTTGCACGGCAGAAGCTGGAAATACCTCGCATCGTCATAATCTTTGATTGTTCCATCAGCCAGCCACGTCTTCGCTAACAGATTCCGAGAGTGGGCGAGAATAGAGAGAGTATCAGACTCACTGATTGCACTGGAAACAGGCAAAGCATTTTGATACGATTGTTGTTGTGAATCGTAATTGAAAGTCGCCCGTTGCTCCCCAGCGCGGGCGTTTTCTTTAGGTGGATTAGGCATTGGCTAGCTCCTCTAGTGAGGAATAAACAACTAGCCGCCGTTTACCGACTTTAATGGTCTTAATTTGGCCATCATTGATAAGCTCATAGAATTTAGTGCGGCCGAGACCGGTGAGGCCAAGTCCATCATTGACCGTTACTGTGATTGGTTTAGAATTGGGAATGTTCATAATGGCTCCATATTCGTGATAATGCGCCATTGGTATGGCGAATTATTATGGTGCCTTACGTTTTTAGCCCAAAAAATCGGTATCTATTTTGGGATGATTTTTTCTTTTTTACGGTTGCGCTCTTTCCGGTCATCCGATGGCATGGCGACTAGATAATCTGGGAGCACAGCATCTTTTGGGGTATCGTAAACAAGTTCTGGGTTTAATCTCGTGAATTTTCGTGAGCGCTCGACCGCATGTTTTACTTGGCCTTGGGTAAGTCCACGCCGTTTTGCTTCCTGCTCAATGCGTTGTTTTTTACTTTGTTTCTTTTTTCCCGTTTTTTCTAGGTATTCCAAGTCCTCAATATCCACTGATACGTCTATTTCATAATCACTCGAAAACGTATTTCTTAGCTTATTGCCTGAATTATTTTTATGAAAGCCACGAATAAGGTGATTCATCATTTTGATGGCCAATTCTCGCCATAAACTAGGGTCATTCTGATTAAAGTTTTTGCTATCTAATTTGTAAAAATTGCAAAGTTGGACGAAATTTTCGGTACGCTTTTTATCGTAATCCTCATGTTTCCTTATTTTGCGGTCTAAGTCAGTGCCTGGGAAGATTTTCTTAGGCATGGTGTTTAACCCCACGCTGTTGCCTGTTAATAGGCACTACCTTGTTATTTTTTTTGTTTTTTGTTGATGGAGTCCCGCAATATCGCGCCCATGCATCCATTAACTGACGGCGCTTATCGAATAAATCACTCCGACGATAACTCAATTCGACCTCGTCCCCGCTGATATGGGCGAGCGCGATTTCAGCCACCTCACGAGCAAAATGCGTGTGCTCTGCCGCCCAATCACGGAACGTAGAACGGAAGCCGTGCGGAACAACCGGCTTATTATCCTGACGGGGGTCAGTCCATTTAGGCTTATCTCCCTCATTCATCCGCCTCACCAACATAAGCATTGCCATATTAGATAATGGTCTACCTAGCTTTTTGCCGATAAACACCCAACTATCGCCAGTCTCCTTTTTTTGCCCTATCAACTCTTGGCAATTTTGTATCTCTTTTAGAATGCGTATAGTCGTTTCCGACAAAGGAATACGATGCTCACGCCCAGCTTTTGTGTGATTAGCAGGAATCGTCCATATCTTCTTTTTCAAATCAAATTCCTTCCACGTCGCTTTAATCACTTCACCAGTCCTGGTAGCCGTCAGAATAGCAAAGGCCAAAGCCAGAGGTGCTTCGCCCTCTTGAAGTTTTAGTGCTTCCATAAAATCACCTATCTGGTCGTAGGGCAGCGCTGGATGATGCTTTACCTTTTGCAGTTTGGAAGGCCGCGCTAATAGATTTTCCAAATGACCACGCCAGCGAGCAGGATTTTCACCTCGGCGATACTCCCGCGCCGTCGCCCAGTCCAAGATAACCTCAATCCGACCTCGAACACGGGTAGCGGTTTCGGTTTTTGTTGTCCATATTGGCTCAAGCGCCTTCGTCACCAGTGCTACATCAATATCCTGTACCGAGGTATCCCCGAAAATGGGATAAACAAATCTCTCAAGAGTATTTTCCCATTGCCAAGTATGCTTTTCATTGCGCCAGGCAGCTTTATGCGCGTCAATATATGCCTCAGCACATTGCTTAAACGTTTTTGCCCGCGCTGCTTCCAACTGCTTCTTTGCAGCATGAGCGTCGCGGGCGACAATAGGGTCAATCCCATCGGTAAGCATTTTCCTACAATCAGCGGCTTTAATTCTAGCGTCTGCTAAGGACAATGCGTGGAGCGCTCCTAAACCCATTTCGCGGGCTTTTCCATGTAACATGAATCGAAATACCCAGAATTTGCCACCATTAGCAGCCACACGCAGATATAGGCCACCACCATCTGAACGGAGGCCGGGGTCATTACTGCGTAAATGTACGGCAGATAGTTTTCCTATTTGACGGGGCATAGCTTTTCTCCCACAAATTATCCCACAAATAAAAGCCGACTTAGGTGGAACATTGACGACTTATGGCGAATAGGATATATGCATTACTAATGTAATATCAATAAGAAAAGCGAACATTGACGAATAAAGGAATTTGTGGGAGAACATCACTTAGGCAGACCTATGCTCCACCATTTCTGCAAGGCACTGTTTATGTGCCATTTTTTAAAATTCTCTTTTTGGCACAATGTCTTGAAAGCAAGGTTTTTCAAGGGGTTTTTGGTTCTATCTCCGCGTTGGTATCATCCTTCTGCTCCAGCTGATACAGGCCGAAGTGCTGATCCATAATATTTTCGATGATAGCCCATAACGTATTGACGAGTTCCAGCTTCTGCTTCTCGCTTATGTCAAAAGCATCCACATATTTCCGGTATGGGGTGAGGTCGGTGATAATCATATAATACTCCTTTTATTTTTTAAGGGACTGACTCAGGAGTATAGGGATGTCTAAAACATCGAGAGATGTGAAGTCATAAAATGAGATCGGTGATAATCATAATATCCCCTTATCAATTGCAGCCCGCGTCATTACGGACACTATGTAACTTAACAGAGTATTGAATACGCCATCATGAATTGAAAACACGTCATGCGCATTTTTTTACACCATACCGCTTGACAGTATGAATTATCGCCTGTACTTTCAAATCATGATACATCATCGACGCACAATTCAGGCTGCTGATCTTACTCGCATCACCTCAGTTATTGAGGAAATACGTGAGGAAGCCTATCAACGCGGATTTCATGACGGCATAGCCGCCGTTAAAGCCGCTGCTGAGAACGTTTCTGTGCCTAATGGCGTCAAATATAAAACATCAAGCGGTAGTCAACCGCCTGCTGATAATTCGCCTTTTGAAGCCGGATCTACAGTCGCCGGTCTTTATGATTATATCAAAGCGCATCCTGGTCTAAAGCCTATCGACGTTATAAGGCAGTATCAAAAAGAATCGGGAAAAAGTTTTCATGAGAATTATGGCAGAAGCGCCATAATTCGTATCAAGGAAAAAGGATACATAGAAACCCGCGATGACGGGAGGCTATACTAAGGAAAACTTGGACGTAATGCCCAGGGCGGCATTATGGATTGAGTATGGGAGTGACGAAACTGCTGACCCTCTAAAAGTCCGGCGACCATAAGCAGACAGGCTATTGCAATAGTTTGTCCGTGAATAATCTCCTCGTCACTCCCGCCCCATAATCAATTGTCTCATTAGGCAGGGAGACCAAGTAACTATACAAAAATGCTTGTATGCTTGCAACCGTGATTTCACGGCTGCTTTCTTATTGCCTTCGATGACGTAACTAAAATTATTCTAAATCAATATGATAATATATCATTGATGCTTCTGAAACGCCATCAAATTCAGCAAGCATGGTTAAAAATAGTTGTCTCCCACTGAAAACCTTTCCCACTCAATGCTGGCGGAGCCTTGAATAATCTCTTCCAGTCCTGTATTACCTCAATAAAGTGGTGCATCCGTTTAAATAAACAGGGGAATTAGATGCAAATCGAAAGCAAAAAGAAAAGAAAGATGTGGGCAGACCTACTATTGGGTTTTGTGCCAGATTTAACTATCGCATTTATCGTGACCGCGTTTAGCCATTATGGAGATGCAGGTACATTCTGCTTTGTATTTTTTGGCCTGCAAATTGTATATCTTTTGGTATGGATTAGAAGCTCAGTCTGGACGTGGATTTGCTATAAATTTAGAAAAAAACAAATCGTCCAATTCATGCTGGATTATTTTAAGAAGAACAATTACCCAGAACCGGATGATTATATTGATTCCTCGGCTGATTATTTTCAAAAAGTCATGAGTGATGAAGCTTTGCCAGTGGATTTGCGTTTGAAAGCGGCGCTTGAAATTGGAGGATTGAGTTACGCCCAATCAATGGGTCAAATGCAGAATTTTCTTAGAACTTCATTAGCTTTCGAGGAATCTATTGAGCAATATAAACGCACTTTTTTGGGTGCGCCTAAACAAAATACCGCAACTCAAGAAAATGACCCTAGTAATAGTGCGGATAATGAGCCGACCGAAGAAGTATACAAAAAAATTCAGCTAGTTAAATTTAAGTGTGGAATGGCAAAAGGTTTCCTTGATGACCAAAAACAAGACTGGATGGATGCCGATTCAAAAAAAGAGTCACTGGAAAAATTAGAGAAAATTGTAACAGAATCCCTTGCGATAGCCGAGGAAGTGAAAGATGAATTTTGCAAAAGCTCGATTCTACACCCAATTGCTGATCTATTATCCAAAGCCGGTCAATTTGAAAGAGCAACCAAAGTAATTGATCTAATTGCTGTTGATTTTATTCAGGAACAAGCACGGGTTGTGTTGACCGAAGAAAAGAAAAAATAGGTTGATATCCGTCACGCCGCCCGTCTTACCGGCTCCCAGTTAAAGTTCTTACTATTGAGTGCAGACGGCGACTTGATAATTTTCTCCCAGTCCTGTATTACCTCAATAAATTGGTGCAGCCGGTTCGATGTTTCTCCGCGTTGCTCCACCACGCTTCGCCCCGATGGGGCTACGCGTGGCGCAGCCACGTAGCTTTTCTTAGCGAGGTACGAGCTTAGAAAAGCTTGTGTCCAGCGTAGCTCCTCTTGGAGCGTAGACGGACCCGAAGAACGCATCTTGGGCGAAGCAGTGCCCGGCATAGCCCGTTAGGGCGACGACGGGCTGGAGCAACATATGTGGTACGTTTATATTCTCCGCAGCATCAATTTTCCTGATCAGGAATATACTGGCGCATCTGCTGATTTGAAACAACGATTGACTGATCATAATTCTGGCAAGTCAACTCATACTGCTAAATTCGCTCCATGGGAATTGATCTGGTATTGTGCGTTTCCAGATAAATTTAAGGCGCTTGAATTTGAGAATTATTTAAAATCTCATTCTGGCAGAGCATTTGCTAAGAAACGGCTGATTAGATAATTGTTATGCTCATTAATCATCAAAAAATCGGAATCGTTGCCGCTATTTTTGCACTAACAATGGCAGCAGTAGGTGCACTTATTATTTTTGTCTTAGATCCGTCTCCTCCTGGAGAAAGCGAGCAATTGCAGCAAGCTGCAATAGATTCTGAGCGTTATACAAAGCAATACATTCAAGCCAGAGCTAAAGATTATCAAAAAGAATTTGGTGAACTTCAAGCTATTAAAAATATAACTTGCATACGCCAATATAATACATACCAGACATTTAGTGAGGCATGGCATTATAGGAATGGGAGAACGATGTCCACTTGCTATGCTCATGTGGAGTTCGAGCGTGGCGATGCTTCCATCAAATTAATAATGAATAGACCAAGCGATGGCTCGGCTCAATGGTATGTTCAAAAGATCGAAGTGCAGCATGGTCTTACCCAATGCGCCTCCTCGCCAAAAGGAGACCCCAGTTGTTAATTATACCGAATAAGGGGTTTGAAGTTACCCTCCCAGCCTCCACCAAATTCCCAAAAATCAGCCGACAAGATACGCTAACACAAAAGTATAGGCGGTGATGCCAAAAGCAATCACGCCTGCCGCCACGCCGATAGCAAAGACCATACGGTTGCGCACCATGGCGGCAACCGAAGCCAATGCAATGCCCAGCTGGGCGACCATGCCGGCATAGCCGAGCATATCTTTTTGCTGCAGATGTTTCAGTCCGCTGGCAAGATGCGCTTCGCGCTCTTTGACCTGTTCAACGGCGGTCTGTTTATTCAAAGGTTGGCGGCTACGAAAATCCTCACTCATTTTGGTTAGCTCCGCGCGATCAGCAGTGCTTACATGGTTTGACGGCAGCAACTGCAATTCCACCATATGCGCCTTGATGCTGTTTGCCTGATATTCCGACCAGGCATCGGAGGCTTGGGTCTGCGAAAGTATGGCCTGATTGCTCTCATAAATGGCTTCGTTAGTAAGCGTCGTAGCGCGTACGGTTAAAAACCCAGTGAGCGCCGCCAGCACGCCGGTGAGCACCGCTACATGCCCGACCCATGCAGGCGCGTCTGCTCCCGCAGCCGTTTTATTAGCTGCAAGCTGTGCGGCCAGGGCTTTTGCTTTTGAAATGACGTTACTTTTCTTGCTCATAAAACATTCATTAAAGGTTGGCGTGAGTGTACTAAAAAAAATACCACCCCACAAAAGGTATTTGCTTCGCGGCAGCATGTCCGGTAAAGTGGGCGCTCAACTAATGAAAAATACCGGAGGCAGTTCCATGCGCGCATTACACATCCAAAAATCATTGCTGATAGCGGTCGCTACCCTATCCTTCGCCACTCTGGCGCAGGCATCAGACCTCTGTTCCGGCGCAGGAATCCACCAGTCCTGCCTAAACACATCGAGCAACGATTACAGCTATAGCCATAACGGCAAGACGCAGACCAGCAGCTATGGCAAAACCGGCCAGCGTCTATATCATGACGCGCAGAAAACCGGAAACGCCGGCTATAACCAACCCATGTTCGGCACGGCACTCAACACGACAAAAAGCGTCCGCAACGCTCAGCTGTACAAGGGAATGAATAACCTGCAGCCCTTGCAGAAATAGATACTTGCCCCATTTGCGTAAATACCTTATACGGGTATTTCCACAATATACCCCCGGGAGGTATCTATGAAAAAAGCTGAAAAAAACAAAGCGGAATACGCCAACATCAGCCACAAGGACGAAGTCAAGAAACTCAACCGCGTCATCGGCCAGGTCGAAGGCGTGCAGAAAATGCTCGCTGAAAAACGCAAACTGGAAGCGGTGCTGATTCAGTGCAAGGCCATCCACTCGGCGCTGAAATCCGTTGAATCGCGCCTCGTCAAAGCCCATCTCGAAGTAGCGCTCGATAACATCGTCAAGCTCGAAAAAAAGAAAAACCGCGCTGAGAAGGTGGCGGAGCTCGAAGAATTATTTAAGCACGCCTCATAGCCGTCATCCCGGCGCAGGCCGGGATCCATGCTTATCATTTCGCGCGGAGTAAATAATAGATATGGATACCGGCCTTCGCCGGTATGACGAATATTATTCTTCCCCTTTTTTCTGCCTGAACTGCTGACCGGCGATTTCGTCCATCAGGACGGTTTCCTTGCGCCGTTCTTCTTCCGCGGCGCGGCGTTTGGCATTCTCCAGTGCAATCTCGATTTTTTTAAGTTCGGCAAAAGCCTCAATGATTTCGTCGTTCAGCTTCGCCATTTTCTTATCGAGTTCGCGCGTTTCCTCGGCGATTTCTTCCTGGCGCTTTTGGATGCGCTTAGCAAACCCGCCAAAAAAGCCCGACATTTGCGCCTGTTTTTTCGCCACCTGCATTTCGTTTTCCAATTCTTTGCGCAGGTTCAATGAGGCCTGCTGCAGCTGGTCTTTTTCATTTTCCAGCGTGCTCATCTTGCGGCGCAGTTCGTCGAGCGTGCGTTTGTGGAGCTTGATGAGGGTGGTGAGGCCTTTCATTTTTTTATCCTGTGGAAGCGAAGCGAGGCACAGGATCCTGCGCAGTCGCTTTGCGCCTCGCAGGATTAATGCTCACTTCGTTCCCCGCCAATTCTTAATCTCGAGCGCTGCCGCCAACTCATCGTATCCTTTATCGAGCAACGTTTTTTCATCCTTGCGCTGGCGCAGGAAATTCTCCAGCGCCGGATAATATTTGATGGCCTGGTCGACTTCGGGATTGGTACCCTTACGATAGGCGCCGAGACGAATCATCTCGGCCATGTCCTCATACACCGACAGCAGGTTGCGCGCGACCTGCACCAGCGCATTTTCCGGTTCGGAATTACAATCGGGCATGGTACGCGACACGCTTTTTAAAATATTGATGGCGGGAAACCGGCCGCGCTGCGCGATGGCACGGTCGAGCACAATGTGACCGTCCAAGATGCCGCGCACGGCATCGGAAATCGGTTCGTTGGTGTCGTC
>Ga0206957_1025_pt1 | contig 43894 bp, 43 predicted proteins | sample Alteio_BWOrgHeat_32_FD_152975 | JGI IMG/M metagenome (GOLD analysis project Ga0206957, IMG submission 152975) | Enriched cells from forest soil in Barre Woods Harvard Forest LTER site, Petersham, Massachusetts, United States -... | ecosystem: Environmental > Terrestrial > Soil > Temperate forest >...
CTTTTCGTAACTTACTTCATAATTCAAAATTAAAAAACTAATCCCATGCACGTATTTTCAAAAGTATGAGAAAAGAATGATTCTCAATAAGCTCCTATCAAAAATTTCTCACTAGTGATTTATGATTAAAGTCTTTTCCGCATTTAGAACATTTAAATTTGGTATTGTCTGGAATAGGTGATTGGCGTGAACCTGTTCCGTCGGATCTTGATTGGATGGAATTATTTCATCGTTTTACGTTCACAGATCTTGAAATACACATTAATCGTTGCGATCCAGTCGTCCTGGAGTCTCCTATTGATATATGTCAACTCTATAAAGCATGTGATAGACGTTTAAGCGTAGGAAGGAAGGAAACTAAGAGAAAAGAGCTGACCAATTCATTGTCTGAAACCGATTTTTTCCGTGTACCTCCACACTTTAAACGTTCTGATTTGACTCGTTTGATCTTATTTGTATCTGTTGATATCATGAAAGACGAAATTTATCCATGTATAGGATTTGGCCAAACATTTAACAACTTACAAGAATTTTCTTTTATCAGCCACAATCTCACTACATCCTATTTTATTTCGCTTTTAATCTCGTTTCAGGATCTTCCTCTCACTTTAAAGAAATTAAAGCTTCCTCTATGTGCCTTTCCCTTAAAAAGGAGCCAGTTTGATCTTGTTGAGTGGATCACTCGGTTCAAGCGTCTAGAGAGCTTATGTATTTATGAAACCTGGTTTGAAAGAGGTCGACTTTATTATTATCAACGTTTTCTGGCGCCTCTAACATGCTTAAAAACACTACAGTTTGAATCTGTTCATCAACTAACGTACAGTTATCGTCTCCGTTTCCTGAAAGACCTACCCTTATCTCTAGTTCATTTCCACTGTCAGAATTTTAACATAGAGAAGTTTTCGTTACGTGGCAGATCTCGTCCTCTGTATGATTGGTGGACGCATTACCTCACTACATTGCCACATCTAGTGTGCATTCGTATTCCTGTTGTTTTCAAGGAATTGGTCGTCCGACATAACATATTCGAGACGTATATTAAACTAGCACGATATCAAAATCATGCATGTTGCGAGCATATCAAGATTATTAACTATTGAATGATTTATGCCTATATAGGTTTAGATGGTGATCTGTAGATCGCATGTTCCATCATACCTTTCATACCTCGTGTTTATAATCGCACTCTTGAGAGACCACTTCATTGGAAAAGATGTTAGGATTTTCTATAGAGAATGAACAAGGTGAGTCCTATATTCAGTATATTGAAAAGCAAGCTTCTATTGTTTCTTGTTTATATTTTTTAGGTACGACATTTCTTAATTTTATTGTGTGTGCCGCTAGTCCTCTCTATGAACGGATCTGGTCAACTCCTCCTACTTCTCAACCGTTGCATGTGTTTCAATGTGCCGTAATAGGATCAACCGTATGGATTCAAGCCATCATAGGGTTTTTATGTATTGGGCACTGTCATAAAGTGCATGAACGTCACCTCCAACGTATCTCCCTCTCTTCAATGCAAGATACCCGATTGACACGTGTCCATGACCACTTCAAATTTCTACTTCTCCTCACATTATTTGGACAATTCATTCAATTTGTTGTCTATATTTATCAAGTCTTTGATAACGATATAGGTCTTGTTATTTATTATTTACTTATTCCAGTCACAGTCTTGTACTTTGTAGTGCCGTGTTTATTCGTGTGTCGGAATCCCTATTTACGGAACATCGATTAACATGAATGGACTAAATCCTCTAGAGTCTAAACATGCTATGTCCATTAAAAGTGATCAATATGATTGCGGCTTTGTAGAAATGCAAGGATATAGAAATACCATGGAAGATGAATCTCTTATATGCTATCAATCAGAACAACAAGAAGGTGAATATCTTGAAACAACCTGTTTTGGTGTATTTGATGGACATGGAGGATCAGAAGCAAGTAAATTTGTGAAAGAACATCTAGTCAGTACATTGTCGTTGCCCTCTCATATCTTGACATCCGCAGATCATCCTTTAATTGTACATCAAATTGAACTTTTAGATCAAGCATTTCGAACGAGCTGTGACCATGACAATCACGCATCTAGAGCAGGGACAACATGTTGTGTAGCTCTATTTCAAACATGCGGGACATCTAAACAACTTACAATTGTCAATATAGGTGACTCAAGAGCGTTATTATATTCCAAAGAAGGAACATTACTTTGTGTGACAGAAGATCATAAACCGGACAACGATAGAGAAACAACACGTATTCAAGAGGCGGGTGGACTGGTTGTATGCGGTCGAGTAAATGGACAATTGGCTGTATCTAGAGCCATAGGTGATTTCAATTATAAAATGCAACGATTAATACCTGAGGCTGAACAGTGGGTCGTGTCCACTCCGGATATTTACACATGGTCTATCCCAGACGAGAGCCGTTTACTAGTTTGTTGTGATGGTATTTTTGAAAAATTGTCCAATGAACAAGTTATTCGCTTTCTTCACGCCCTAGTAACATTAAATCCGGGCATGAGCCCAAAAGACCAAATGCTACATCTTGTCGAGTATGCGTTGGAAAGTGGATCTAAAGATAATATGACCGCAATGTTAACTGTGTTTACATCTGATAAAAATGATTCAATTAATTCTACTGATTCAAACAATTCAAGTAATTCAACTAACGCGTCTTCGACTTCTCCATCTTCCTCATCTCCTATTCGACACATAGAATCGCACTACGAGTATATAAAAGATCCAGAAAAGAAAATAAAAGCTCAATCAGATGAACAATTTAGACGTATTGCTAAAATATTTAAAGAACGGCAGCATACATTTAAATATATAAACAATCTAAAGACGATGGAAAACTGACACAAATAACGATAAACAAAAGTGATCTTAATCATTTCTACATGATTCATAACTGGACAAACCTAACTATTGAACAGCTTGTAAATATGTAATATGTAATATATTAGATTTAAGTTTCTTATATAGGTCTTTGCAATGAATGTAAACATAAACACACTTTATAATTGCGTTTGCAAATATCCACGAAAACTTTATTTTTTCAAGCTTTTGAGAGAAAAGAAAAGAAAATAGAAATAGACATAACGATGGATCTAAACACCTTTTAATTGTAAGTAGTATCAGTCTTCCTTTTTTTGGGTATTCATTCATATTTCATATTCTTTATGTCACAGATAAACAAAAATATCATTTCTCTTGGCTCTGATCCGACGTTTCTTCGATTATGTCAACAATTGAATACAAATAGTAATAGTAATGCAATTTATAAGACTACAACTACACCTCCACAACATTTACAGGGTTTACAGAGTTTAGAAACACGAATCAGGTCATCCCTTTCTCATACGATGGAAATTCCACATCCTTCTCATCCTTCTTATATACCTTTTGTATTATCTCAACTTTCGTATTTAAAATACTTGACCACGGGTGAAAATGAAGGATAGATATTTATGATTTATTACTATATATTTTAAACAATACGCCCATTCATAATCTTATCATAAGCGGTTTCAAGAGGAATATCGGCAATATCCTTATATCCCAAAGCTATCAAATCTTCAGTTGTGTGCATCATTAAAATTTTTTCGCTTGTTTGTAAGGATTCTCTAGCCAAGACATCTCGATAGACCACATGAGCAGTGGGTGAACGAATAAATCCTGATCCATTGGATTTTTCTATCGCTCTAAAATTACCAATGGCAATCAATCCTTTTTCAGTCTTGACACTCCATGAAGTCCATCCACTTTCAGTACTTCCTGCTTGACATTTACCAGTGGCAGACGATAAATTGGAATACAGGGTATTTTCTAAATATTGAAAACTAGGTCCTGGTACTTTGACGACACGAATAAACATTCTATTTCGTGGTTTCTTTTTCCTATTGGCGACAATCAATGTTTTTGAACCAGAAGGTTCGTCAATATCATAGACAATAGCTTCAAACTTATTTTCACCATGCTTTGCGTAGACGCGTAAAGGCAATTGAAGTTTAGGGAGTTTTGGGACAATGGTGTCGGCAGACAAGTGATGAAGAGACTGTTGAAAACTATGATGAGATCCATTGGCTGTTTTTTGGTGTAACACTTTTCGTTTTTTACCCATGTCCAATGTCACAATTTCAGGATCACTATGTTCTTCTTCACTTTCAGTGTTTTTTACTTCATCGTCATTAGTCTCATGCTGATGGTAATATCTAAATCGTGCTGTTGCTGATTCGTGAGAGGAAGGTGCACCTATAGAGGTATCCTGTTTAGATTCAATCAATAATTGTTGTTCAAATTTTACAAAATAAGGCCACATTGCACGAGGAACAGGCATCACCATCATTTTATATACTAAATTTATAATAAGATTAATATACGACAAAGACGTAATATAACTGGTAATTCTAACAAATTACATTAAAAAGGTCGAATATGATTGATGTTATTTTAATCTTGTCATTTGTTTGACATGCACACTTACACAGTGTCTTCGATATAACCCATTGAAAGTACTATGTGTAAATTTACAACCCATGCAAGGGAATGAAATATTATGACCTATACTTAATTTCTGTAAAGATAAATTAAAACAATTAAAAATATTCTTTTATTATATAAAATATGAAAGCATGTAAATGCTAATTTTATGTGTATAAACAAATCTTGTTCCACTAGAACTTTTAAATCTGTGCATGGGCTATATTATTTATTACTATAAAAAGAAGCTAAGAAACAAACACTTATGACAAATATTATGTGCATGTATAATACAATTATGATGCTATTATTTACTAATACATAAGTATCCACTTTGGGGCTGTTAGAAAACTCGAATTAATAAGTAAGAAATTCACTTGTTCCTCACCTACTTTTCTTTTTATGTGAAATACAACATATACAATACAGTAATGGTTGATTTTTTTAAAGAAAGATGATAGAATATTGTACTTGCTCTTGCTGTTTTTCGTCTATTATGGTATCTTCCAGTGATATCTATGGATTCCCTGAAAATCTTTCTTGTACTTGTTGTAAGACTCAGTATTGCTGGAAATGCGACGAAACATTATTTTCATACGGATTTGTTCATGATACAGATGGTATATTTATTAAATGTCCAGCTTGTCATTATGTAAAGGGTCCGGATGAATATAAAACAAGTTTAGAGATTTCATCGCCATGTCAGGTTGACCCAATGTTCTTACTCTCACTCAGGCAATGTCTTCTCGACGAAAAAGAAAATACCAAGGGAGTGGATCGATTTTCAAAATCTCTTGAACAACGTCTTATAGAAGCTATTCATTTAATAGTAACATCATGCGGACTAGGAAGTTTCGACTTTAACCATATATATTCGCCTACAGATTGGACTCAAAAACGAGTGTATGGGATCATTTGGGGTTGTAATTTATCTCTTTATCAATTTATAATAGCCATACAGGCTCATATTCGATCTACTCGTACACGTGATCCTTCGCATACTCGTCGCGTTTTGATGAAAAATAAATATCTATGTAGCGTACCGCCTTTACAAGATATTCCCGAGTGGAAAAAGGACTGGAATCGAAGTACTCACCCTGACTGTAGATATGTAACATTAAAATTTATGTACGCATTTTATTATCATTTCTTCTATCCTAAATGGATCATACAGATTTCTGAATGTTTGGACCCTCTTCAATATTTAATGTATGATTTGAAGGAAATAGCTCATATGGTAATGGACTTTTTATAAATTTTAAAACGGTAAAGAAGATAAAAAAAAGAGACAATGTGTCAAGAGTATGTCTGATTCAATAAAACGTACACATAAATTAAAATCAAAATCCAAGAAGACGAAAAGACATGGATATCTAGACATAGAACAAGAATCTACATGTGAATTTAAATGCTACGAACAACCACCATATGAAACACTCGCGTGCATACGTAATGCTTCAAGTAAAAGAGGGAAACAAGGAAAACCTGGACAAATAGGGCCTATTGGTCGAGATGGCGAAAAAGGTGATAAAGGTGATAAAGGAGATACTGGCATAGGTTCGTCGGGTATAGATGGAGCGAATGGTGTAGACGGTATGAATGGAATGAATGGAATGGACGGAACAAATGGGAAAGATGGTGTAAATGGCGTAGACGGAACAAACGGAATAAATGGAACAAATGGAATAGACGGAATCAACGGCACGAATGGTGTAAACGGAGTAGATGGAATGAATGGTGTAAATGGGGCAACGGGTCCGATTGGTCCTTCAGGAGAAGATGGGATAGGATATATTGGTCCGATTGGACCATCTGGAAACGACGGAGAAGATGGAATGAACGGTATAGATGGGGCTAATGGTATGGATGGAACTAATGGTATAAATGGAATAAATGGGATAAACGGTACAAATGGAGTAGATGGAATGGATGGAATAAATGGGGTGAATGGAATAAATGGGATGAATGGTTCGATAGGTCCAATAGGTCCAATAGGTCCTTCTGGAAATGATGGAAATGATGGTAGTGATGGTAGCGACGGAAAAGATGGGATGAATGGTACAAACGGGATAAATGGTACAAATGGCATGAATGGCCTAAATGGATCAATTGGTCCAATTGGTCCTATTGGACCCCAAGGATCGATTCCAACCAATGCCAATTTTTTGACGCTGACAGTAGGATCGACAACTCCTATAAGAACTGGATATGCAGGACCAGGCGCAGGCAGTAATGCCATTCTTGCGGTCAACGGGAATTTTGGAGCTTCTGCCCTAGGACAAGAACATTTACTCCAAAATAATTATCCAGGAAACAATACGCTTGCTATTCAAAACGTGAGCACATCCAATGCCTTTTCTGCTGCACGATTTCTAACTGCATTGGGTGCTGAACGGATGGCTATAGGATACGGAAATCCTGATCCTACTACTGCTGCTTTTCCCTTTCAATCGGCATCCTATATTGAGGCATCGACATTTGTCAATGCGGATGGAACTCTCACGTTTGGTGTACCTCCTCCTATGCGTTTTGTGCTGACAGGCACAATTCAAAACATCAATTATCAACAGCGAAGAATGGAACTTAGTCCAGATGGATCTTTTAATTATTACAATGTGACCAATTCATTAAGTAGTCAGAAACCAATATTTTATATTTCGTACAATGGTCTGGTGGGTATTGGCGATGGATCGTCTGTATCAGGAGGCGTAGGTGCAGCGGGTCCATGTAATACTCTAGATGTATATGGAGGAATTACAGTAGGTGCAACGGTGACCGGTCATACCAATAGGATGAATGATTCTACGTTTGGTGTCAATATATTTTCACCTTCGACGTCAGGTGCCTTATTACGATTAGTTCGGGATGCAATAGGGAAAGTGGACTTTGTATACAATAATACAGGTGTCGGCAAACGTCTAGATTTGACGGATACAGATAATGGAAGTGTGGTTCCGATCTCCTTGATGTTGGATGGAAGCCACAATGTAGGACTAGGAGGATTGCCACCCACTGGTGCGTTTGGAGGTGGACAAGGAACTGTCTTTCTTGCAAATGCAACGACACTTCCTACATCTACTCCTACAGGGGGAGGATTGTTATATGTAAATAATGGAGCGCTTACCTATAAAGGTTCAGGTCCAAATGGCACAGTCACTGTATTGGCACCTCCCTAAATAAACTATCTATTTTTTTATATGTTTATTGGTCATTTTTTGATAACAAATTCATCTAAACGTGCTTAAAGACATAAAAATTTATAAATTTGTATGAGGATAGGTAGTACATAGTATAGGGTTTAGTTGAAAAAAAATACACATTTAAAATATTCAAGATAGAAAAAAAGTACATAGATACAAAACATTGAAATATTTATCGAATCATTTGTTGAGTTCCTTGTCTCACCATGCCTCACTCGAAAAAAAGTAAGGAACATAAGAAAGACTCCAAGTCTAAAAAGAATTGTAAAAAGGATGAATCCAAGCTTATTCTGCTAGAAACAGTGCAATGTGCACCTACACCTTGTCAGCCACCCTCATGTCAACAGCCTCCCATGGAATGTGACAGATTGGTTTGTATGAGGGGAGTACCAGGTGAAAATGGATGTCCCGGAAAGGATGGAAAACGAGGAAAGAGAGGAAAGGGAAAACAGGGAATGATTGGACCGATTGGTCCAGTTGGTCCTCAAGGTGGACCTGGTATGAATGGAATGAATGGTTTGCCAGGTCCATCGGGACCGGCTGGAATCGGTCCGATCGGACCTCAAGGACCATCTGGGATTGGTGTGCCGGGTCCAATCGGTCCCGCTGGTAGAAACGGTACAAGTAGCATTGGTCCGATCGGTCCTCAAGGTTTACAGGGTTTGCCTGGGGGCATAGGCCCAATAGGACCGTGTTGTTCAATGATGGGTTCGATAGGTCCAATAGGTCCAGTAGGTCCATCGGGAGCAAATGGCGCAGATGGTGCAGATGGAGCAGACGGAAGCCCTGGTGCAAATGGAGCGAATGGTTCAGTGATCTATACCGGAAATGGTCCACCAGCCGATGATGAAGGTTCTGAAGGTGATTTTTATCTTAATAATGTGAACGGCGATTATTATATTAAAGGTCCATTGGGATGGACTAAACAAGGTAATTTGACGGGTCCCTCAGGTAGTAATGGTAGCAATGGAATGACTGGAGCTATCGGTCCCACGGGTCCTTCTGGTCCATCGGGAGGAGGTATCTCCATTTCTGGTCAATACGCTCTGATTGGATCACAACCAGGTTCACTTGCAGCAGGACAACCAATTACATATCAAGAAGTTACAGGATTTGCTGGGATACCATTAGGCAATCCTAACATTATAGCTTTTCCATCGACGATTCCCACATTTCCAGCAACTGGAACTATCTTTGGACTTTTAGTTGGAGGACGATACGAAATAAACCATCAGATTATATTTCCAACAGATGGGGGAATCGTAATTTATCAAGGAGCGGATTTAATGGCAGGATCTATGCTGCCTCAACCTTATACAATGATAGGTAAAACTACAGATAGTCAAATTGCGGGAAGTGTGATTATTTATGCTACTGCGGGTTCCTACTTTGCTGTTGTGGCAGCACCAGGCAATACTGCGGCAATTCAACCTCCTCCTAACTCCAGTACAACGAATGCAAATTCAACAACGATGTCTATTAAATATTTAGGACCTTGAATGTAAGTCATTGTTTATGCATGTTTAATATATAATTTTATATTTTTTTGTTACGTAATAAAATCATATATGTTAGTTTCTTTATCTATTATTGCCCATCCTTTATTCATCCTTTATTCATCCATTATTCAACATTCTTTATATTTTTTTTTGGTTTTTGAATGAATTACAATGAAAAAACTCTAGATAATATGGAACTGATACTTGAATGGTATGAGAAAGAACGTCCAACAACAATAGAGGAATGGCATCGTTCAAAAGAGCAACATGATCAAGAGTGTAAGAGCTTTAACAAAACAATGAAACTATTAAGAAAAACAAAAGATAACCTTTACGAAACTCAAAAAATAAGTTGCTTTTCAGCCCTTTCAGCTTGTTGTGTCGGGAATCTATGTGCTTGCTGGAATGACCTAGGCAGATGCTTTAACTTTTGGTGGTGTGATTCGAATATAAGACGTTTAAACACGAACGTTATGAGCTTTCGGAAAGCATTGGATCATAAAAGCATGCTGTTGGACAATTTATTTATCGAATTGAAGGTGAACAACATGGAGGATATTTCAAGCTCATCAGATATCTTCCAAACGGACGTTCTTTCACCACCCAAGATATAATTAGAAGTTTTGTTTTCCGTTTTACATTGGTTTTTTGATCTTTTGATTAGAGAACTGAATAAACAGGAAAATTGAATCGATTCGAAAACGGCATTTTTTTTCTAAACGATCCAAAGAGCAATGAAAAAAAGAACAAGTAAATGGAATATGTTCAAGGTTACCAAGATTCTATGTCTAGTCGATGTCCCTTTCGAATTGTAGTTTCCTTGTCCGTAGTTCCATGGCGTCTAAATCGTGTAGATCAAGTACTACGATCTCTTGATCGTCAAACTCAACGCGTCGATCAAATTTATCTTCATATTCCATGGAGATTAGAACGTACTCAACAACCCTATCCATCTATTCCAGAATCTCTTCAGACTTGTATAAGTCAAATGTCTACTCCTCTTCGAGTATGTAGGGGACAAGATTATGGACCGATTACCAAACTTGCACCGACTTTAGATTTGGAAAAGGATCCTTTTACGATTCTTTTAGCATTTGATGATGATTGGATTCTTCATCCAAGAAAAGTGGAAGTTATGATCTTTTCACTCATCAAGTTTTTTGCATCTCCTTTACAAGAAATTCTGAGGCAAGGACAACAAGACAAGATACCTCAAATGATAACCCAAGGAGCGTCCCAACTAATGTCTAATGGATCTAGAATATCTAAATCGATGCAATCCTTCGAGCCTCCAAAAGTCGCTGTCACAGGTCGCGGTTGGCATGTAGGAGGAAAAATATGGTCTAGTCCTTCGTTTTTTGATGAAATTGACAATCCCTTAACGTTAAAAGAAATTTCCATTGTGGGGGGTTGTTGTGGATTTGCCTCTTTTCGTTGCAATTTTCCTTCGAGTTGTCAAGCTTTACTTCAAGAACGCGCTTCTTTGCCTTCCCATTTACAATCATGCGCCTTTTTTCATGACGACATGATGATCTCGGCTGTATTAGAAAAACGAGGGGTTCAAAAATTTGTACATCCGAATCGATGTATGGACCCGATGGAAGATTTAGAAGATGGATTGTCGTCCGCAAAAATATTATTTCTCAAACGTCTTATCCCCCTTGTTCATTACTACTATGATCAAGTTTCATCAGCCGATTAAAGGCACTGGATTCTCAGCGTTCAATGTTGCTGGATTCTTGATTTTAGTCACTATATCGGTATTTGCTATTTGTATCATTGCTATGATTTTTTATTTTAAATATCCCACCGATGTATAATAAAAGTTTAAATTAAATTATAATTATATTTTTTTACGACTTGGAGACTACCCATCGAATATCAAAGATAAATAAATGCGCTAAAAAAACGCCGATCGTGAGATCTGAGAATGAAACAGTTGCTAAAACCCCTACATGAAGCGCGAGAAATGAAAACCAGTATAATTTACGAGTACGCTTGAACAATCCCAGTGGTAAAAACGATATTTCAAGGACTAAAGACCCCCACGTAGCAATCTGTAACATCCAGCGAGGTAAGGTTAGTAACCAAGTCACTAGAAACGTATCTCGAGCTAAGGGTGATTCATAAATGTACTTTAATGCATCACCCGACACCCATGAAGGACTATGTAAAAGCTTATGCATCCCCGATATCGTGTATCCTATTGCCAATAAAATCCATGTTCCATAATAGATCCAGGACATTACTTTCGAGTTTAGTTTCAAACGATCTGACACCTCCACTTTTGTTGCACCTGTTATTCCGATGGTAATTCTATGAACCATCCCATTTCCAGGACAAATCAAAGTGAGTGCCAATAATAGATAACCGACATAGGCAAGCCCTGGATTCAAAATAAAGATATTTCGATTCAATAAACTTGCCCAAATATACCACAATATTCCATAATTAAAAAGTAAGATCCTATAGGAATGGAGATTATGAAGGAACACCAGACCCTGAAAATGACGCTGACACATGTTGAGTATCCAGGGTCCATAGGCCATACCTTGAGAGAGAATAACGGCTGTGCCCAAGTATAATTGGATATACATGGATGAATGATCGATCACATTTAAAAGATTAGGAAAATATCCATGAGTAGGACTCCATGTCACATCAGGAATCATCCCTTGCTTAGAAAATAATATATGTGCATACGGTATTAAATCTACAAAATGATAACTCAAATAAAGTCCAAACACAAATACAAAAGCGTGAAGTTGAGGAGCAGAATAAAATTCCATGCTTGTGATGCTAGAAGAAGTAAACGTTTTAGGTGTGATCAAAGATGCTAATTTGAAGGTGAAGAGAGCATACATAAACTGACAAATCATCAACAGAAGAATGTGAATGAATGGGCAAATCATTAGATATATTAAGTTCAGGACAAAACACAATAAACATCCCGGTATGATTAGATACTTTCGACTGAGCACGTACAAAAAATGAAGGTTCAGACCTGCTTTCAGACATTCGTATGGACAAATTGTTCCCGAGATCGAGGCTTTTCGCTAAAGGACCTTGATGACACAATCCAAATTGTAGGGCGTTATTTCTAAGTTTCACAAGGGCACGATCTGTAAAAAAAGGACCGTACGACAATAACGCTCCAAACGCGTTACGCACATTATAAGGGGGACTAGTAAGAGTTAAAGATTGAATTAAAGAAAGAATCAAAGACTGAGTAAGAGACTGATTGAAGGGTTTGGTCAAGGAATCTGTTCCAGAAGGCTTCATTGAGCCAGTGGTAAATCGACTGAGGACCACCGATTCACAATCAAGGATGTGTTCTGGAACAGTAGAACACGCAAATAGTTCCATACGAGTAGAAAATGTTTCGACCCCATTATAGACAGAAAAGACCAACGGTAAAGGCGATGCAACAGTGGCGAATCCAAATCCTTTTAACAAGGGAAATTCAAAACAATATCCAATCGTTTGTGCAAGACTTATAAAAATAAGACCGAGCGCACAAAATGTCCATCGATTGTAGCGAATGCCATTTGTGTTTTTTTCTGTTAAGCCTGGTGGCAACGTGACATCGACACCTTGGATCATATCCATAAAACGTTCTTCTTCATGTGGAAGAAATCCGCAAATAGCCTTTTGTCCTGTTTCATAATCTGGATTGTAAAATGTACCTCCAAGCCAATCCCAAATAGGAAGATCCGAATAATTTACACAATGTTCTCTTTTGTGTCTCAAGTGATGAAGACGATGGGATTCAGGTCGTTGAAAAATGTAACCTACCCAATGAGGGGTAGAGATATTCATATGATAAATATATTCTCCAATAGCACTAAAAAACGAGAGCCAAATACTGGACTCCGCACGAAGTCCGAGTATGGGATACAGTAATATACACATCAATATTGAATCGACCACAATTTCAAGAGGTGATTTTACGAAGCTAGCGAAGGCTTCTAACCGTTGTACACTATGATGCACTTGATGTAAATACACCCAAAAAAAGTAGATTTGATGACGTAGTTTATGAAAAAAGTAAAAAAACCAGGTATTGATTAAATATGCAATTACACCCCCGGTCAAGGGGGAGACATGATCTTTCAAATGAAACAAACGAGCATCCCCTAGAAAAACTTCCCACGAAAACATACCCAATACCACTGTAAAGAGTTGAAACAGGTTAATCATAAGCACTCTTGTCCACCATCCTTTTACTAGAGGTAAAGGACGACTTGGAAACACACGTTCTAGGCAGAAGATGAGACCCAAAAGTCCAATAATGACAACAAATCCAATAAACATTATGTATTATATATGTTATATATTGATATTATATATCTTGATATCAACATAACACAGAGTAAATAAAGACAAAGAAATATGGATTATGTTGTTCTTGAGCGAACAGACATGCATTTTTCATGTTATAGTGAATATGTGTAGAGTTATTTACACATCAAATTTTCGTTCCAAGAAACTTCACCCATGCAAGAATTTGCTTCATGTGCGTCAAAAGTGTCACTACCTAACATTAATTGATAGACTGTCAATAAACGAAACAATTGAAAACTTTATTGATCTTGTAGTTTATACATTTTTAGACATAACAAAGAATATTTACACATATATATAATCTTATTTATTATAAAATTATATAATTATGTTATTGTATTATACAACAAGCATCGTTATTTGAGTTGTAATTGCTTGTACCTGGGGTTGACAACGGTAAAGAATTAGAATATGGTTGAGTAGAACTTTGGGTATAGGTTTGAGTAGAGTAAGCAGGTTGAGACGACATCTGATAGGAATTGGCAGACGCCGCAAGATACCCATAGTTGTTACTATTTGTATTATTATTCGTATATGAATTGCCGACATTTCGTTGATCTAAATTAAAATAGGTTCGAAGAAAGGTAGCGAGCAAAATTTTAGCCACATAATCATTTCTTGTAAATTTAAAATTAGGACCTTGAAGAGCAAGCACACGGGCTGCTTCTTCCCGATAATCATCCGTATTGTCAAAATTTTGAACAATGTTATCAAACCGATCTAACCATTCCATGGATTCCTCATCATCTGTACATTCGACAAACGATACATGAATATGACGTGGTTTTGATTGCAACAATGATAACAATTCAGAATGTGTGCTGTCCGAACTTTCCCCATCGCAGATCACTAGTACCAGTAAAAGTTGTCCTGACGCCACTTTAGTTTGAAAGGCTTTTTGAAGAGCCGCATACAAAGGAGTCGATCCATCAGGTTGAGAAGTAAACAAAGGCGCCATATCGGTGACATTTCGCGCATTTGCAATCCCATTCCGATTTAAAAAGTGAATATCCATGCCATCTGGGCACAAGGCAGTCACGAATTCAATCAAAATAAAAGCTAGTTGTTGCAGCTCAAGCCATCTAGTTGTTGATTTAGCTAAAAACGCACCTTTTCCTTCAGACGCGATAGAGTTGGACATAGAGGCTGAATCATCACACAACAAGACAACCTTGCATTGAGGAATGTACTTCAGTAAGTCTAATGACATTTGTGTAGGAATTTCTCGACGTTGAACGAGATTGTCAAACGCAACATTGGAAGGACTACTAGAGACGCCAATTTCACCATATCCAGGGGGTGCACTTGATTGACCAGTAGAGGACATTTCACAATATATTACAAAGAACAGAGAAGGTATAATGAATGGAAGCAGAATAATGAGGATTAATACATAAATAGTCAAAAGGTCCTCTAGTATGTTAGAAGTTGAATGAATGGAACGAAAAAAAATATTCTAATATCATGCATTTATAGAATAGATTTGTTTAACAATTTCTTATAAACACTACTTAGTAATCACCAACCTATGCAGGAATGTTTCCTGGTAGAATATTACATGATCATTATTGTGATATCTATTTATTGTATCTTTCGAAGTAATAATGAATAATCATCTAGTATAATTTATTTTTTACAAGCTTCATAAAATAAAAAGAAATTTAAATCAAGATTAAAGGTCATTCAACAATGAAGCTTCGAAGAAAAACACTTAAAAACATTAATGATCTGATTGGGCAGTTTGTGCTATTTTCAGGTATCAACGAGGCACCACTGAAGAACCTCAAAGAAAATACAAAGGTACCTGAAAAATTGAAACGTACGTTGCTCGATATAGAAAGAGGAGGTAAGTTCGCTGTTGAGAGGTGGGAATCGTTTATAGAAGAATATTCCAAATTTGTAAGGCGTACTTTTCGGAAGGCGTTTACTGATTCTCTCACGCTTCACAATGAGGTAGCAATCGACTCCGCTCTCTGTTTGCTCATTCCAGTTCTTGAAAAACCCGAATACCTTAGCTATAGGGAAAAATTAAAACATCAGGTGCTTCAAGAATTGGATAAAATGGGAGATTTATAAAGTGTATGGTTTCAATTAAGCTAAAATATACGTAATTAAGTTTCTTCTAGAATCTCCAATTTATTTTTTTTCTTCCACACGTATCATCATCATATTTATCATATTCAAAATAATCAGAAGCATCTTCAAACACAAATTTGATGCCATAATAATCAGAATCTATACAAGTATTATTGCCTTTTGTCCATGAGCATTCATATACATCAAATTTTGCTTTGATAAACACATCTCTGAGTTGTTTAGAGTATTTCCAACTGACCTCATAATAAAAATCCTTTTTTCTACCTTTTAATTTCATGTCTCGAAGATGACACGTGAGGGCTTTTTCGACATTTGAGACCAAATATTCCAAATATGAATTTTTAATGTTTTGATCACTAAAATCTCCAGCTTTTAGACCGGTTTGAACCTGTTTAACGTGTTGATCTCGATTGGGAATGGAGATTGGGTTCGAATTTCCAAGCGTTGGCTCTGGCTTAGAAGATAAAGGAGGAGAATGTGTTGAATGTGTTCGATTTAGAGGATGTGTAAACGTTTCATTCGAATCTTGAATAGAAATACTAGAAGATGAATCAGGTGACGTTTTTTGATTTGCATTCCTCAATGCAGTGGATGTAGTGAAAGACGGTATAGTTCTTTTAGGGATGGCAATACTAGAATGACGTGCTTTAAATACCGAGAATGGAAAACGGGAGAAAGCATGAATTGGAGTATCTTTTTCATCTGATTGATCGGGATATAGAATCGAAGGTATACCTGAAGGCACAAAAACAGGTACTACGTGTAGGGACCGTAAATCAAAGTCTGAATAGGGCATATCTTGCCCTTGATACTGATCAATAATTAATTAAGCTTGTTTTTGACAATGAACTAACTTTTATAAATACTTGAAATACAAATGAGACTCGTGGGAAAAGAAACGAAATAGATTTTCCCTTTTCCCTTCTAGTAAAAGGAAAGCAACAGTTAGTAACAAAAATATGTAATAATAACTCATGCAAGTAAGTATATTTTGAATATCTTTACTATAGTAATTCTGAATAAAAAAACAAATTAATATTTTAATCCATGCATAATATTTACTATAACAAGGAAAAGAGTGAAAACGCATACGATATTGAATTGTAACGTGAACATAGAACACATCCAAATTTTAATATACTTTATGCGTCATTAGTCGTCAGTATCGGTGTCCCGATATGTATGCTGTAACAGGTTGGGCCAATTGAAAATGTTCGTATCTAACATAGGGCGTTGTAAAAACATTGCTACAAAACATGAAATGTGATTGGTTTTCATTTGGAATTATGGCTTTTATTTTAGTGTTTAATTAAACATCTTCCCTTTGGAATGCCTGATAACACAGACCGTCATTAAAAACAGCAGATTTTTTGGCACAATTGGATGAACTCACGTCTCTCATCCACTGATCCTCATTCTCGCACGCCATCATCCAGTATCTTGACATCGGATTCGATTTCCATGTTCAGTGAATTGTTACATCCCGCAATAGGGTTACGATGGTCGTACGAAACATTATGTAAAAATACGTGGTATCAAAAGTGTACAAAAGATATTCATCGTGTAGCATGTAAAGATTATCTAAAATCAGTTTAAAAAAACAAAATAAAATAAAACAAATGACTACGTAAGAAATACTCATGTACACAATTATATACCTTCATAGGTTGAATTTTGTTATATAGATTCATACTCACCCCATTTAATTAAACTTCTTTTGTATATAAATAAATAATACCTTGCATGGGATGAATTTTATTATGTGACCTTTTAGAAGATGTCTCTGACTAATTAGATAAAGGGCTGCATGTATAGTACATTTTTTTATAGTTCTTTTATATTGCCGTCGATTATCTTTAATTACTTGTCCAACATCTGTTTAAGTAACTTTCAATCTTTCGATTTTTTATTCAACATGGATAACAGTCATCAGAAAGATGACGAAGTTAGAGAGATCAACGATCAAAGTGACTCTGAGCTCGATATGAAAGAAGGTGTAAAACAAGAAGAACAAGATCAAGATCAAGATCTGGTATATCCGATCGTAATTGAGGTAGAGCAACACTTTTACGATCAAATAAAAACTCAATGTACCTTTATCAAGGTCAAATCTACGTTCGAGTATCTTACTGGAAAAACTGTATGGTGTAAAAAATGCACCCTAGATTTAAATGAATTCTATTTATTATTGCAAAAAGAACGCACATTTAAAATATTAAATAGCAAGGAACTCACAACGACGTTGATTCAACTCATAAGTGAAGGTGAAGAAGAAATAGAAGACATCCAAGAAACAAAAAACACGAATGAAGCAGAAGAACCTGAAGGTAAAAAGAATGAAAGTGATATAAAAGATAAAAAAAATATATACGACGTAAGCCATTCGCAAGGTTTCCATGAATCAAATTTCTCGCTGGCTTCGAAAATGTTACCATTGGTGATGGCCATGTATGAGTCCACTACAACGGACGTAAAAGATCTGACTACATACAGAGTCCATTGTTTAAAAACTGCGTTAGATGAATCGAATAAACCGTTAATCCATATTTGTTTGACTCAACTCAATTGGTTAACTCCCAAAAGTGTACTAGATCAATCGATCAACGAATTGGTTCGCCATATTATGTCTAAATTATGTACATTTTCGAATGATATGTATGTGGATCTGTTTAAATCGTTATGGGAGGTTATACGATCAATAGAATATCCATGGGAACTTCATGATCCCTTACAACATTGTATAAATCGTTGTATCGTATCTGATAGTATGTTCATTTTAGCATTTATCTTATCGAATGAGAGTGGATTCAGATACAAGGTAAGATCCATTCATATTATTAAATCTATTCTAGTCAACAAGTTGGAGACAACTCTATATCTCCTTCCATTTCTCACTACTAGACCGATCCCATTCACATGTCAATATTTACCCTATGATGTACACGATGATGAAATAGAGTCTTATTCTAAATACGAAGAAAGGACATCGGAATATAGAAAAAACTACATTACCCTAAAATCGTTGAATTATTTGTTGGACCTCAAAAAACAAAACATTGTCACCTTCAAAAAGGATGACATTCATGAATTTATTTTGAATACAATCACGTTTTATAAGCTGGATATTTTTAAACGACTTGTTGAAGAGTTTCCAAGTGATGCGGAAAACATATTAATCCTAAAATCTCTCTCGCATGAAATGGCAGCTATACGCGATGCAAATGCTGCCATGAATAAAGTCATAAGAGACAAAATAGTGATTGATCATTGGATCTCTACACAGTCAAGTTCCGATCTTATTCAATTGGCAAAGGAGGCTGCTAAACGAGAGGGTCATAAGAACATAGATATATTAATTTAATATCTTAATTACGATTAACTAGAATTGACTAGAATAACATAAAAAATGAATAAAATTTAATTAACATAAGATAGAATAGCAAAACGAAAATGAAATGTAATGATACTCAGTACAAATTGCGATTCTATTTCGGATATCTGTAGCGATGCCAACTTCTTCTCTTCTTTATCACCAAAATCATGTATTAGGAATTTCTTGATGCTCATATTGTACATTACATCCGAATAACGTTGTTTAAATTCAGAGGGGATAGTAATATTTTCCAAGCTCCCTGTTTCTAGATTTCTTCTTGTAACAGGACGATCTTGAATCTGTCCATCTTCTAGGAAGACGTGTGTATGACGTGTATCTTGGCAGGCGTCAAAACCTGGTTGACGAGCCAGAATATGAACGCTTGGAGGCAACACATAAAACGTGATAGTGGATTTGTTTTCATCGAAGATATTCTTGGAATGATAAATATGTAGAAAACGCTTGGCATTTTTAAACGACGGTAATGCTATAAACGATTTACCCCACGATGTAGATGCGCGACCAAACAGAATTCCTACAGGAATAGGAATAGATTGAAAATTTTCATGTTGACGTACTAGTTTTTGAATAGCCGCATCGGTTGTATCGACAATCGATTGGAATGCTTTTTCAGTTGCATCCACTTCTTCCTGTCTACCCGTTTTAAATTCAAGATGTAAAAATTCTGTAGAACATTTTGTATCAGCGCATACACGAGGATTTACAGTGATATAATTAGATGAGGAATAGAAAGAAGAATTAGAAATAGATAAATTGGACATAGGTATATCGATATTCATGATGAAATAAAGATGATCAGAGGACAGTGATTAAGTATGGAATTGATTTGTGGTAATATGACGACCGATTCTTTCATTCGTAATTTAAGTAATCTAATATGTTTTATGGTTTATGTTTTATATAAATTGTTACAAATTGCGTCTGATGAGATTAGGTTTTTACTATCCGATATTTGTGACTTTTATTTTATTTGTGAAGAATGTTAGAATATTAGATGTTAGAATATTTGAATGTTAATTAAAATGTTAGAAAATTAGAAAATAACTTAGGATTAGTATAAATATAAAATCTATATAAAATCTATATAAAGTAACTATAGGTGGCTATTGGTAATGTGTAATGTGTATAATTATTATTGTATATTTATTTCAATTCTTTCGTCCACTTGTTTCAATGTTGTAATGACTGGATTTTGATCGTTATCTTCATCGGAGAGTACTCCTTCAATAGGATCATCTTGGTCATTGTTGCGCCATACCATGAGTTGTTTAGGACAATCCTTTGAAAAGACATCGAAACGAGTATAATTGAGTGCGAAACACATGACATAATACTTATTGCGTCTATTCGCTACAAAATAATGTTTGTCTATTAATGAACCAGTGATATTTTTACATACTTCTTTAATATCATCTCGTAACAAGATGATTTTTTTAGATTTGACAGAACTAGAAAGCAGGTCCAACGATAAAACAGAAACCGCATTAGATGTATCAACCGCATAAGCATTACATGAATTTAATGGACTTAATAAACTAAAGGAATGAAATTGAGATGATTTTTCATAATCAATAAGGACATTGGTAGGATCCGATTCTAAATTTTCAACCATCTTCTTTACTGCATCATGAACAGTTGAATAATCCAAGTTTGGAATATCCATATGAATTGGATGATCCGATGAATATGGCTCTAAATCATCTAGAATGGCAAAACTTAAGGTGGGCATTCAAGAACAAGTAAATGAAGAAATGAACGCGATCTTAATTAAAAGTGTGACTTGTCAGTTCTTCTTTATTGTTGACGATCGTTGACTATGCTATTTACATTCAATAAAAATCTTGCATGTTTTATGTTGTATGTTTTATGGTTTTTTATTATGGGTTTTATAGTTTCAAACTTATTTATCAAATGACTTATATTCAATAAGGTTCAAATCATATATCATATTTAATCTCTTTTCTCAGTATGAGTAAACCAAAATTCATAAATTTTTGTGAACAACTCCATCAACTTTTAACAAAGGATCAATATACGGATATTATTTCTTGGAACGAAGTAGGAGATGAAATACGTCTTTATGATTGCGAAAATTTCATGACTGTTGTCAGTCCTCTACTACCTAATTGTCCTAGGCGTTTTGAATCGTTGTTACGGATTTTAAACCAATATAAATTCCAAAAAAGGGGAGGTCGTACTATTCCTAAAGAACATATTTCATTGTATCATGAATATTTTAGGCGTGATGATCCTTCTTTAATTGCTCGTATTCAAAAACGTGTATATCTGCCTGGTATGTCTGAATTGACCCAGGTGACTAAAGCCTCGATGAGCATTAAACGAATGCAATTACTGATGGAAGAATCATTTAAAATTCAAAAACAAATTATTTCTATCCTTTTGACGGGCTTAGCTGAAAGTCGTAGAGGCATGAATAAAGGTATTAGTGTGGGAATGAAAAGAGTGAGGAGTACTTTAAATACTTTAAATACTTCCAATTCTTCATATGAAACAAAGATAGAGAAGAGACTAGATTCAGGTAAAGATTCAGGTACAGATTACAAGATTGAATCTGTTTCAAATGAGTCACTAAACCAGCCAACAGGTAAACCAATAAATCAGTTAATAAGTCAGCCCTTGGTTAAACGGCAAAGATTACAAACATGTTTCGATGAACCTTTAAACAAATGTAAGATAGAAAGTATGAATAGTGTATCAAAAGACAATAGGATAGAAAATACAAAGAATACAATAGAAAATAAACTTGGAAATAAACCTTTGGTAGAACTTATAGATGCATTGGATATTTCTAAGAAAATTGAACGACCAAAAAACAAGGTGGGGAGACCCTTAAAGTATCATAATAATAAAACCTCGGTCACAAATAAATTAAATCAATTGAATGAGACTAATCAATCGATTAACCATCCATTATATACACAAACATTTGCTGATTCTCAGTCTTATCAACCACATCAGCCTCATCATCGTACTCATAGTACTCAATCAATTCAACCAATCCAATCCATTCAAACAAAACAACTCATAGAAGATGATGCGAATGAAAATAATGGCACCAATGTCACTACTCACATTACTCAAATTACTTCCAATATGTCGCTTGATCCATTCGACAAACCCATTTCGCTTCTTTCACTCGACGAGATTCCTCCTGTCGAATCTCTTTCATCTTTGTTAGAATATTATAAAATACAACATCCACACACTTCAGATGGCCTTGATGGATTTGAACATGTAGAGGGTATGAAACAAACAATGTACAGGGAACATCTAGAGGATGTATTCAACCTCCAAAATACGACTAGTATAAATCATATAAATCATATAAATGCTGTAAGTAATGTAGACAACATGCTTACTTGAAAATGCTCAATCTACTGAAAAAAACTTTTTTTTAATCATTGTTACAATATAATTTTCAGTATGTAGTTTCTGCTCTAGTTTATTCAATACACATTCTCTATTCAACTCAAAAAAAAAATTAAATATAAAAATAAAAAAAACAATCGTTTCATTAAAACTTGTTGGTTTATATTCATTCAACTTTCTTTTCACTCATACAAATGGCTCGAGGAAATTCAGGTGGAGGTCGTTCAGGTGGAGGAGGCGGCAGAAGTGGAGGAGGACACGGAGGAGGTGGAGGGGGTCACGGCGGTGGTCGTGGAGGCGGATTTGGTGGAGGAAGAGGTCATGGAGGAAATTCAGGAGGTAATAGAGGTAGACCTAATGGTGGGTTTAATGGAGGTCAGGGAAGAAATGATGGTAGAGACCACTTCGATGGACGTCACTTACCAGCAGGATTTCGTCCATTCACAGGAAGACGTTGGACCGATGGAGACAGGTTTAGAGTATGGTGGCCCTACGACCATCACCGTTCTAATTATAATTACAATTCTTTCTATAATGGATATCCCGCCTATTCCTACTATTATAGCTCGCCAGGACCTTCTGATTTCCCTTATATGATTGGACAAATTGTATTCGATGCCCAAGGCAATAGCTGGAGATTAGTTCAAATAGAAAACAATCACCTGTTATGGGTCCTTATAGGACTCGGTCCTGGTAGCACAGATACGTTAGGCGAGCAAATCACAACCACAATCAATAACGGATATTAAGTATGAAATGGACATTTTTTAGCTTATTATTACATTTGTAATCACGTAACAATACAAAGTTTTCAAACTCTATTCATGTAATGACTTACGAGATAAAGAATGAATCAATATATGAATTTAATCTTATTTTGATAAAGGGGAACAGCGAAATGTATATAGAATACAATATTATTGATCGACTAGATCTATTAGATCTATTAATTAATTAAGAAAAGTGAAAAATAAAGTACAAATACAAATAAATCTCTTTATCTTCCATCTACTGGACGTGGAGTTTATTAAATTGAATTGCTTGTTCTTCTGTTTCAATATCAAAATGAACAATTCCAAAAGAAGAAGTTTTCCATTCGGGTAATTTTTCATTTAAAACGCTTTCACAATGAAGTTGTAGCGTATTTAATCTATTTGTTCTGTCCATTCCAGACAGTGTAAAAAGAATGTCTAATTTACAATCTTCTTTTGTCTCGTGGATATGAGTCATCGTCATGGAACGAATCATGCCATTTTTCATCCATCCATGTTCTCTGAGAACTTTTTTTATAGCCATCAAATTTTGATAATGATTGGATGGATAAAAGGCATTCAATATTTCAAATTCAGTGAAGGGGTCATTTTTTATCGATGTATTAAGATTGGAAACCTCACTGAAAAACTATACATGTTCAAATGTAATAGGACGAGAGATAAACGAATCAGTACAATTCTTAGATGATGGGTCTGTTGATGTAGGCGAGGATAAACTCTTCAAGAATATATGTTTTATTAGTTGGGGCAAGACTTGATGGACGTATAAGTTTGAACTAGAAGATCCGGAAGATCTAGAAGAACGTGATGTCATTGTATATTGAAGATGAAAGGCAGAAGGGATGATGCTTGGAGGATTTGCACAAACGGAAGGTAGTCGACTTAGAGCTTGGAAAAGCGAGATCTTTCTTTCATTACATTTAATTGTAAACGGTTGTCCCATAGTTCGGTCTATTAGTTCTTTTGATATCTCAAGACCAAGATCGCTATGATATTCCTCATTCAGTATTCTTAATATCTTCTCTTTAGATACAGACCAGACGCAGCGACCAAAAGAGAGAATTACTTCTGCAAATTCCGAATATGAATAGGACTTAAGCGCTTGTTGACCTATTAATAAATCATTCCATCCTGTATTTCCTTCTCTCATAACGTCATCGAAATCACAGGCAATGACAAAATCAAGAGGCGGTAAACGACAGTGCGATATCTGTCTAACAGATTGTATGTTGATATGAATAGGTGGTTTACTTGGAGTCCTACACATTCGGGCTGTTTCTGCTTCAGCTCTATTCCAATATTCCACTAACAGACGAATATTATGAACATAGAAATCTGTTCTAAAATCAATGTCGACACAAATCCATTCAAATTGTCGAATACCAAGATCCACGCATTTGCAAATCAATAAAAAATCTGATAATAAACCGCCACTTCCCAAACTCAATATTGTGAGACATGAGACAGGGGAAGATTGCTTTGACCGTGACTGAATCAGCTTCGTGACACGTTCAATGAAATATGATTCAAAAATAGTACGCATATTCCCTTTGATAAGACGATGATGACTTGCATTTGCACATACACATTCCCGTAATCCAAATTGAGAAATACGAAGATGGTCACATGATGCTCCTGAACAAATCCATGGTTCTAATGTCAATTGTATTCCATTGATCAAGGGTACACAAGGTGAGATATTATTCTCAGACAGAGATGGATGGGATTTACTTCTAGTGTCATTTACATTCCTTAGGTGACTATCAGATTGAATCAATTTCAATGTCTCAAAATTCGCAGGATTGTTCAAATAATCTATGGTAGAGAGAAATAACATGGGAGAACGACGTGTATTCAAAAGCCATTTGAGCATATCACGTTTATGTGTCCACCCATGATGATGGGCTATACGAAAGGTATTTGACAATTCAACCTTGATAATTTGGATAGTACCTACTTTTACTCCGTTGATCAACAGAAAGATACACCATTGTCCTACATCAAAATGGTAAAACATCAAGTCGGGAAGGACCCATACAAGATTCCAGAAAACGTTGGAAATAAGCCACAATTCCGCGACGAGTAAAACAACATTTGTAGCATACACGATAACCATACAAAAAGTAACATGACGAATATAAGCATAGCAAAACTCGAGAACATGAAGAGTAGACATAAGAGTAGACATTTTGAAAAACTATAAAATATAACTATGCTGAATATGAATATTTAATATTAATATTACTTCTATTTATAATTCTTCCTTGGTGTCTCCGACAGTGCTCATGCATCTTGACATACTAAGGCATGAAAAACAAATATTCATAGTGTCGCACACTCATGTGTTTCTTCTTTATCCTATGCATCATATCATCAAAGGAATGAATAAGCCCTTCATCGTCAATTTTAGTTTGTAGGTTTGATTGAGTTAAAATTGCTTGAAGAAGCTGGGCTGAATCTAGATAATCCTAGTAACGGAAGTTGTTGTAATCATGTTTTCGAATCACAAATCAGTCTTTATATTTCAATCTTTCAATTTGATTAAATTTAAGTTAAGTTAACTCATTAATTAAATGTTTAATTAAATCGATTGGATACAATAGCGTATTTCTAATTTCTAGCAGATACATTTTATATATAGAATTGATTGAATAATTAATATGCGGACTTGATTCTCAATATATATGATTCAATATGACTTAATATGATTAGTCATTCCTTTCTTACTCATTCATTTATTTTTCTTTATTTTTCAATCCAAACTTCGTAATAAATTACCTTTTAAAGAAACTATGGCTGCTTCTGAAGCTATCATCGTAGCCAAATGGCAACTCGTCATAAGTTCTTTCTCTTCCTTTTGTTTGAAAAACGGACACAAAGCAAATCTTGTAAATATCGAAGACGGGGACGAAAAAGAATATCAAAAAGAGTGCGAAAAAGAAGAATATAAAAATATGCCTCATATTGCAATTACTGTCAGTTCTCAAAAAGAAGGCGAGATGGTTGAATTAATCCGGTTTCCATATTACGAGGTACAAGTCACGTGTGATTGCCGAACAAGTGAAAGAAACTTTGAGATGACTGGATCACCAGAAAACGTCAATAAATTTCGACTGGATGTCTTCGGAACAAATTGCATTTATTAAATTGAAATAAAATCAAATAAAGAGGTGTACAAGGGGTTTAAATGCAAGTAAATTTAATTGATCTCGAGGTTTCTGAACTACTAACACTGCAAATCCAATACGTTTGAAATGACGACCATAGATTTTAATCGCATCTTGAAACAATTCAGCCACTTGAAAGGAAGGGTTTCTAAAGACACCACCTCCAAAAGCTCCTAAGACCAACGCATCATGCTTGTAAAGAATGGCGAGTTCAAACATAGCATAGATTTTACGACGCATTAATTCCATATCTTTTACATGTTTGTATTTTGAGCTGTTCATATTCATAGTCACCTCCGGACGACGAAGAGCTGCACACGATACCATGCCAACCTGAAAAGGCTTTTTCAATAACGTATAATCCTTCTCTTTCAAGACTGTCACATGGGCTGAATATAAAATATCTGTAGATGTTAATGGGTATAATTTCTCTTCATGCGTAATATGTGCATTGCTGCATCGAAATAAAACTTCTTCTTGAGCTGTTCGACCGTTTTTAACCCCTCCTCCTGGTTTGAAATCAGATGCCATATTCAACACAAGAGGATTTAATTTATATTCGTTCACATATTGAGCTGCTAGTTGAAAGGTATCTGCATCTTCCACATCAATGACTGGATTAGAATGTTTAATCTTATTCATTTCTTGTTGTTCATTCTCGTTCTCGTTCTTTTCTTGTTTAACTTTTTTATCTTGTAGATGAAGAGATGTTAAGCTTTCAATGATTTCGTTGACTCCACTTTGCAAAGGTGATTCATTCAAACATTTATATTCATTCGAACATTTATTCAAGAGCTTGTCGATATCATATTTGATCGCAGGCGAAGGTTGTTTTGTCATTCTTTTAGATACACGTTTGGTGTGCTCCCACACAGAAATCATTTGTAACTCATATTCGGATAACTGAGAGACCTTGGAGTGGAAAGCAGACATTGTTTGACAAACAGCGTACTAAATAAGTAGTATTGAAAAGTAAATACTTAGTTAATTTATGATGTTGATAAGATGAGAATTGTCGGACCACTGAAGAATGATTTCAGATTTATTAAAGAATTTTATGTTTTATGTTTTTGTCTTTTGATCTTGTAATAAAATCCATGCAAATAAAAATATATAGCGTGTACGTGAAAACTTTATAAAATTGCACAAAAGTAAACAACCTATGCATAAATTTTACGAGAAAAACGTTTAGATGATAATCTAAACATGTTTCAATAGACTTTAATTCTTGAACGGTTTGTATCAATAATTAATTGATACATGAAATTATAGCAGTATATACGTACGTATTGCTTAAAGACAAACAAAGATATAAAAATAAAATTTAATAAAATTTTGCGTATGTTCCATAATTACTCAAATTTGACTTGACGTACACCTGAAGATGTGGTTTCGACAGCAAATGGAATTACCTCGAGAGCAAAAACACAGTCGTGAATAGTACTGTATGGGAGACAAACTGTAAATCTCGGAGAAGACTCCAAATTCTGTTCACCAGCCTGTTGTTGTTTTACTAGACTGACTTCGCCTTGGTTTGCTTGTCGAACGAAGTTGTAGGTTGTATCCGAATCGTTATTTCCACCGACAAGGGCAATGTCGTGAACTGATCCTCGATATATTACAAGTTTTTTCGCCATTAACACGTTACTCACCAAAGCAAGTGATTGGCTCTTTCTAGGAAATGCCTTCTTGAAGTCGGAATTCTCGACAAATTTGCGAATCAATTGATTGTAGTTCGTTTCGACTTCTTCATGTTTACTTTCTCCTGGAAGGTGCTTAATTAAGTGATGTTCGAATTACTCCATCGGTTGCCATAAGAACCTGATCATCCGATAAAAATTGATAAGCAAATGGACTAGCTGTGGTCCATGTAGAATCATTGACAGCAATGTAAGATGATATTGGAAGAAGATTATTGGGATCTTCCCTGTTAGCAACTTCTGGACTTATGTTTTCGGTTACTCGAAAAGTGCGAGGTGACAATTGAAGAGTTTTATTATCTTGACTTTCTTCACCAGACTGTAGAATATTTGCTTGCATACCTGACATCACGAGTTCTGATAAAATTACTAATAATCTGCTTGAATTCAAAATATTTTGTATATTATAATTGTAACTTATAGTTCTCAACTCATATTCGGAATAATATTTTTTACAAACATTGATTAAGCAAGCCAAGATTACTAGTAAATATTAAATACTATGAGAAATTATATGCATGGGTGATTTATTATAGTATTTATTAACATTCTTTGTAAGTATACCATACTAAGATTTTATTTTACTATGCATGGAACACGTCCTGATAGAAAAGCTTTTGAAGGGTTGTGTACGTTTATGAATATGTACGAAAATAAGACAATGCATCAATGTGGTAATTCAAAATTCAAATCAAGTACACAAATCCCCAAAGACAAATATGCCTCAAGTGGAAAAGGTAAAGAGGTTAATAAACCTCGTTTTATAAGTGAATCTATCACTTGTATAATCTCTGTAATGTCGTTTTTAGCATATTTCAAACATATAGGATCAGACAATATAAAGTAATCAGGCACTCCATAAAAATCATTTAATCGAGTACAAAGAAACTCCTTCATACAATCAATGACCATAGTTTCAAGAGGACTACAAAGCCTATCCTTCACATCAATAAACCTCTTTTCTATTTCGGATACATTGTTTTTTTCTAAAATTGAGTTGTACACACGGGGAAAATGAGAAATGATTTGGAGAACAATAAGTGCGTGAGGATCACTAAGTAAGAGATCTTTTTCATCAACAGGAATCCTACTTGTCTTTTCTCCCCTATCAGTTATTAGTTCGTTAGAAATCGTTGAAGGTTCTTCATTCACATCTGTCATAGGTTGTGGAAACCACGTTCTCCATTCATCCAATGAACAAAAACGGAGAGATCTCATACAGGATACGAGTACAACATTTGCTTTTTTCATTGTATCGATGACAACTCCCAGATCTTTTATTTTTGCAAAGGTTGAGCAACATTCTTTTAAAATTCGTTGTATTATTTTAGTTTTTGTACATACGTTTTGGGAATTTTTTGTATCTTGATCTCTTCTATCTATGTTAGAGTTTGCGATGTCTACTGATATTTCCATTTTGAATTACCTTATTAATATGGATTAACAACTAAATAATTTTATGGTTTACTAGTTTACTTTTTTATTATATCGTTTTGTGCGTATGCATGTTAAAAGTAAGCGCTTATGAAGCCAATCTAATGTAAATATTGTGTTTTTCGTTTAACAGCCCAAATTTTTGAGAAAACCGAGAGAATTGTATTGAAACTAATTACATGATCTCAACTTAATGACAATTCAAGAAATGCCAAAGAAATGAATATGAAAAATTCTATTAAAACTTTTTTTTGTAATGAACACATAAAATAGGTTAGTGTTTACATTCACCTATCATTTTCCAGTGATTTGACGATAAATGTGTTGAGCAGCGTCGATATGGGGACAAGGTTTTAATTTGAGACAATCACACGTTCTTTCCACTGCATTGACTAGATGTTTATTTTCTGTTCTAAATAAATGCGGTACCCAAATCAGAAATTGTCTCTTATTGTTTATATCGATCAACTTCACTTTATACTTCATGGACTTATGTAATTTGTGTCTCACCTCGAGTGATTTTTCTTCTTGTAGGATTCGTTCATTCATTCGTTGCTGTCGTTCATTGCGAATTCGTTCGGCGTTTATACAATCATTATAAACGCCTCGTCCTTTATAATGACCCCCCAGTAAAGGATTTTGTAGATTACACCAAGGATAGAGACTTGTCAATTGATCATTGCAAATATAACAGAAATGGACATCTTTATTATCGTATTTCGGACATTTCTTGTGTGACATATGATTACACCCACTTACTTTTTCAATTCCTAGTCCGCATGTAGGGCATTGGGACAGCTTTAACTCATCTAAATGCACTAAAAATTCTCTAGTAAGATCATCTACTTGGGAACAGGTTGGCGCTAAATTCAAAGTACAATGACAATAGGGACATCGGGATAACGAAGTTGACGAAGTGGATTTAACTACACCTACTTTTATACCCATGTCTACAATGTTATTGCAATGATAACACGGCATCAACGACTCAATGGAGCCTAACGACCACGTGTCATATTTGAGATGAATGTCTACTGGACAATATTTATAGACATATTTAGCATCTAGTAATATTTGGCATCTAGTAATTGAAGAAGGATTGGGACCTTGTATAAAACCAAAGCATTTCAGGGGAGCGCACGAACAATCTTCCATCTCTGTGGCAACATATTGAATAAAACAAGATTGACAGCATACATGACTACAAGATGATAAGACAAACTTCTGTCGATCACATACTTCCAAACACAGACTACAAATAGGAGAGAAATGAGGCTTTAAAGATTGATCAGAAGATGGATCTACATTTAAACTTGGACAGAGAAATGGAGGATTTATCGGAGTATCTAGCTCTAAATCGGCATTTCTAGGAAAAGAAAAGGACTTGGATCTATTATATCGATAATAGATAATAAAAGCACTAAAGAGAATGGTAAAAGAGAATATAAGAGTCTGGTATAGCATCAATAGCATCAAGAGCGACCTTTATTCAATAAACATTATGTATATATTAAGTATTTGAATAGAAATGAGCAAATAAAATGTATAGACAGCAGATCAGTTGAAGCTCATACCAAGCCATCTGTAAATCATGTTCTACATCAAATCTTTATATCCATGCATTGTTTTTCTATTTTGATTTGTCTATATAACTTTCACGCTGTTCTTACATTTAACATATCTGAACTCTAATCCTATCTTGGTTGAGGTCAACACATGAAAAATCCGAAAATGCAATTCAAACGTCAAGAGATGTTCCAAATGATCTACTCTATCAAAACACAAGTTGAATGTGAGTTGGAAAGTATGCAACAAGCCATTAAAAGCGATGAGGAGAAGCGCGATAGTTGTGTAAAGCACAATGGTAGAGTCAACACGTATTTATCGTTACAAAAGAGCATCTACGAAAATAAATCCAAAGTACAAGAACTAAAGAAAACAATCGACATGGAATTAAATTATGGTGAAAAACTAAAGATATATTCAGAAACAATGTTTACTCTCAATAAAAAAGGATTATGTACAGATACATATATAACTCCGCCTATATTGAAGTGTATGTGCGAGAAAAGACTCTTTCAAACTTTTGAAGATGATGACAAATATTACAGATTATTTCGATTCAAGATCGTACATATCCATACACATCTTAATGAGGATCTAACAACTTACTTCAAAAACGAATTAGAAAATGAATATATAATGGTCACGATGTATGTTTTATCTATGACAGGGGTTGCCTTGGAGATAGATGATATTGCCATATATTTGGTTGAATATTCATCTTCTAGTTTATTGCAAAAAATGAAGTCAATGATTAAAGAGTATATTGAGCAAGATCTGTGGAGGTTGTTACCATTTGCATTAAAAAAAGACATATTGTTGGAAAAAACTAATTTTCATACGATGAAAGGCATGATTCGTGATATAAAATATTTCCTCAACAATGGGTGACTTGCAAAACGCATTTTAGTCGTTAACCAACATTTAGAGCCTATTTTAATTTATCACTTCATGTGTATAAAAATATGTCATTCTAGTATTTTTCAGATCCCTGCATGGTGTAGATTATTTTCAACTATAAAGTAAGGTAAGAAACATTTTAGGAGAAGTTATATATGCATGTATAATTCAGTTGTTATTTGCAATTAGCGACTTTACAGAGTTTTGGAAGGCACCCAATAAGAATAGTTTAGCTTTGTTTTTGTTACAAGATGTGGTCCGATACTATGCCTCAATCAGTGAAAGCACTTGATTCTTTTCTTGCCCAATGTGGTATTCCTGTCAAAGGATTATCAGAGTTTTTGATCCATAGTCGATCATTCATCGCAGGATCGTCCATATTATATACAGTATTAAAGGCTTTAGAAGAATCGCAAGGATCTGCACCTGTATCGTGGATACCGAATGATATTGATATCTGGATACCTTATCAATCATGTACAAATCCAATGAATAATCTTTTGGTATTCATCAATGAAAAAACACATTTTATCATGAATGATACCTTACGCTCAAATGATCTTGATCCTAAACAACTAGATGAATCTAAAAGGTCTGTTGTTAAAGTATCCGCTGGATCTATTAAATCTGATGAATCTGATGAATCTAATGAATCTAATGACTCGAACTCGAATAAATCAAGTAAATTTAGTATGTATTCGAGATTTAACAATTGGATTGAAAAAACTTCGACATTCACGTCCCTTACATGTCCTACCAAGTTACAGTTGATTTTCTTGAAAAAATCTCGCTTTAATGCAATAACTCGTAAGCAGGAACCGATTGACGTGTCTAGTATTATCCAGAACTTTGATTTGGAACTTTGTAAATTTTGGTGGTCTGGATGTGGTCCCATTCAATCCTGTCATTCATTTGTACCTACACACGTCGAACTCAATCCAAACATGGAATCATGGAATGCGCGTGATATGGAAAGGACCTTTTCACGAGCGATTAAATATCATCAGAGAGGTTTCCCATGGTTGTATAAAAGAGATGTTAATTTCTTTCTTCTTCGTTATAAAGCATGTCCCACATTAAAGATCGTCCTTAAAGATTTGTTTAGGTCGGCCTTCCCTGAAGATCAAGAAATTCAACATATGATAGATGGATGGACGTGCGGGAAAGATTATTCAGAAATGCAAAGTGATAAAGGAAATGAAAACGAAATGGATATGGAAGAAATAGAAGAGCAAACATGTAAATGTGAAGATCAAGTGAAAGAAATAAACAAAAATGGGGTAGAGTCAATACATTCAATAGATCTAGCTGACTCGGATGTGGAAAATGCAACTGTTGATGTTCCTATGGAGAATCTTCACATTAGTCAACAAAACAAACAAGTCAATACGAGTGCGAGATAATATTACAAGCTATGTATCATTTACATAGATCATCCTATAAAAGTTGTATTTCATGAGATTTCTATAAATAAAAAGAGAGTCGCTATTTTAATTCATTGATATTGGTTGTATTGAAGAAAAACAAAAAAAACACTTCTATATATCAAAAATACTGTCATGAACGAAATTGAACAATGGAAATCAATGAGGAGACCCGCGACACCTCCTACCGCGATGACACGAGATCAACTTCAAGATACGATTGAGAAAACAAAATCAGGCGTAAAACAAATGTTTGCAAGGACATTGATGGGAGATCAAAAAGCCAAAGACATGTGGAAGAATGGAGTTTATCCTCAAGTCCAAGAATTGTTGAACATGGGTAAAACTAATCAACATATGGGACAACTAAAATCTATTGTGTTGAACATGATGGATGATCCAGAACGTTTAATTGATGATATATTCACTCTATTGTTACAAGGATTAAGCAGTAAAGAGGTGACTATCACAATCAAGAATCTATGGTCTATGGTAAAGCAATTCAATAGCGAAGAATTGCAACGTATACAACAAGAATGATTATGATGTCGTCTTGTTTCTTGAAAGATTCAGATTTCCTTTTGCGAGATTTAATAGATTTGATAGAGGGGGAAGAACATAAACCAGACATGAATGTATGATGTATGATTGATGTAATAAATATTAACTATTCAGTCGTGATTCGTTGTTTCCATGATTCTACTAAATCCATATTTGACTTGTTGTTATACAATGCGTGAAAAAGTTCTTTTGCCATGATATCTCTAAATACTGGAATATCATCTCTTACACGTTGAATTTTCCGTACTAAATACTCTTGCCACGACTGATAACAATAATGTGCGATATAAGCACCAGGCGCATCCTTGTTTTTATCATATTGATTTTGTATGGAATGAGCATCGTCATACCGGATACGCTCTCGTTTGCCGTTATATCGGTTCACTTGGACATGAGAATGAAAATGATATGTGTGAGGATCGCGGCATCCAGAAACTAGAGATGGATTTACTAGCGTCTTGATATGGGGATTGAGATGATCCTCAGATCTTGTGAATACATCAATCAATGTATTCTTGGTATTATCTTCTAATTGATTTGATCCAAAAAACATCCAATGAAAATAAATCGCCGATACATCGACTGGATAGGTCTTCACGAGGCTTTGAATAGAAGAAAATTCAGGTTTGATATACAAATATTCATCGAGATCCAAATGAATCATATAGGCAAACCCATGTAGATTTCCAAAATGCACAGCTGCTTCGATATAGGGTCCTTTTTGAGTATGCCACTGCACGACAGTGACTTGATTGGTTTTCACATACTTTTCTAAGACATGTTCAATGGGTATCTTGGAAAAATCATCAAACAATAGAATATGAGTGAATCCTAACGCAAGATGATACATTACCCACTCCACAAGATTTTTTTCATCTTTTGCATTGGCAGACAACAAAATAGGCATTGTTTTCGATTCTAGAGAATCCAAATGAAGAGACCCTTTCTTAAAATAAGCTCGTTTTTCAAACTGACCATGTAGTATCCAGTGCGCCCTTGCACCTTCTAGTGTATTGTAGAGAGAATTGGATGCGACGACTGGATTGAACATTAAGTACGAAGACGGATCAAACTCTGCTTCAATACCCGTATGAATGATTTCTGTGGGTCTAAGAAGTATATGGTTATAGGTACATAACGTATTATTTATCCATATGTGACAGTTAGGCATAGCTGTGCCACAATCCTGTATATAAAATCCATCTGCACCATATTCATGTGGTTTCCATCGTATATCCGCGTTAGAATGTGTCGATGCTATCAGCGCCATGGCGGTATCAATGTGACCGGGGTCTAGACGATTTCCTTTTAATATCGAGCCGTTCGTATCGCGTAATTGATTGAACGTGTATAAATAGCCATCATCCAACAAGGAAAGAAGATCGTAGAGACCTGGATGAATTCGATTGTCGTCATCCAAGAAATACAAGTAGGTACCCTGGTCCTTTTCATTTTTTCTGTTGACTAGTGTTTGTAATGCAAAATTACGTTGGGGGTTCCCACTTATACCCTCTCCTGAATAGGTAAATTCTTGGATTTTAGGATGATGAGGAAATTGAATGGGTGAATCAGAGACACGCGCTCCATCATAAACGATCATCCATTGTTTAACATATTCAAATCGGATACTCGATTTAATTGTTAAGAGATTTTCCGGACGACAAGAAGGGGTGATAATTTGTAAACGAGGTACAATGGGCGTAAACAAAGAAGGTGCACCTTTTTTAATAAGAATAAGCACCTTGTCATTATCCCATCCGGTTGAACATCGTCTGGCGTGGTCCAATCTGACAAAGAATGCGGATTGGAATTCAGATAACACGGGTTGTAATCGTTCCCAATACAACGATTCACTATGATGCAAAAAAACATCTTCTATGATAAGCATCCCTCCCGGACGAAGAAACGACATGGATTCTTGAACAAATCGGATTTGATCATCAAATTCATGTGTCGAATCTTCTAAAATCAAGTCCCAAATCCCTCCAATCGATGAAAATGCATTCCGAATAGTAGAAGCATCTTTGACGTTCATTTTAGAGACAGACACTCGACCATCCAGAGGTTGAAGAGTTTGTTGAAAGGTAGATAACAACGTATCATCGTAATCAAATCCATGAATCGAAGCATTTTCAAAATATTCATGCCACATCAGAAGAGATGCACCTTGTAACACCCCTATCTCACTGATGCGTATAGGGGATTGACGATGTCGTTTGAAGAAAGAATGATATAAAATCGTATATGGATGACAATGGCGAATGTCAGACACACGTTGGCGTTGGGATGATTTATCTGTATCATACCTTGCACCTATCTCACATAATGGGGTTTTGACTGCCTTGAAATCGATATGAAACGAATGGATCATTTGATTGTGGACTTGACGCGTATCTTGATATATATCTTCATTTGTATCTTTCTTTGTATTTAAATCTAACTTGTCCCTTTCTAAGATAATTGGTCGTTCTATACATGTGATGTTTTTCGTATGAAAGCATTCATTATTTTCATCAAGTCCAGATCCAGATGTAGATTTTGCCCAGGAACAAGAGAGAGGAATGGATAGAGGAGATTCAATACAAGAGCTTTGGTTTGAAAGTAATATTTGAATTTTTTCACAGTCTTCTTGAAGTACAATGAATTCTTTCACGTCTAAACAAATAAGCCATGTTTGATTCTTACTTTTATCTGTCACATCAGACGATAGGACACTCGACAAGTGCTTTACAATATCTAATTCGCTGTCAGATGATGGATTGGGCAAATTGGATGAATTGGAAGAATTAGGCATATGCGAAATCAATACACGAGAGGAGTAGGTTTCATCCAAAGATAGCTCTTTCAAATCATAATTAGGATATATGTACACATAGTCGACACCGAGCTCGAAGTGGTACTCTAAAAATCCCTTTACATATGTAACATCTTCTTTTTTTCGCAGTAACGCCCCTACAATAACTTGAAGATTGAAATTGAATGTGGTACTCATCTTGTATTGTTACTATTTTTTATATGTTACCGACATGAGATTAAATATAAATAAGTTGAATATTTCGTTAGAAATTTTATAATTCAATGTTATTTATATATACCAAAAAAATAAACAAATTTATTTGCAAACAATGCATGGGATCCTTATTTAAAAGCAAGGAGTGACGTGGTAGACCACATCTTTATTTACGTTTTGTTTTATACATGTTTTGTGCATGTCTACCTCTTTCTTGTGCTGATTGTGACATTCGTTTTTATCAATATTACATTTTAAATATGAATCCAACTCCTTTTTTGTTAAACAGTGGACACCTATCAAGTGAACCTGCTTCAAGACCACTCTATTCACTACAACCGCCTTCAAAACCATCACTTTCAAGCTATTCAAAAGACGATAACACCGCTGAATATATACGTTTAGAAGCGAAAGCTTCGCGTCATCTGGCAATGCAACAAGTCATCACGATTGCGAAAGACATTGCAACTAGCGTAATCCTCGTCGACAAGAAAGGAAATAAACTAACCAAGTCAAGTAAGCCTATCGTGAATACAATCAGTAAATCTTCTTATCCAGGCACGTTGACTGCCATATCCTCCTGCGGATGTATTATACAATCATATCAAGGTCTACATCATGATCATAAATGCACCGATGTATGTTCCATAGTGACACCTGATCAATCTAACCGCTTGAAAGATGAATATAGCTCGTCTAGTTCATCCAATTCATGGACTCTTGGACTGCTCTTTACCTCTATAAAAGTGGCGAGTATATATTGTATGTCTTCCTTGTGTGGACAATATCAGACACTTTTAGATATGAAAAACAAATTAATGATGGCAGAAACACAATTCAGAATATTTGAATACACCCCTCTATCGTCTACTGTTCGCAACCTCCTCATTGTTCCTGCCGATCGTATTTTACGTCATAAAACCACAGATTTGATCATTTACGGAATTGCGGCTTTTAATGCAACAGCAGCTGGACTGATTGGACTAGGAGGCATTCTGTTTAGACATCCAAGTGCGAGTAAACTGGGTTTTTTATTAACGCTTGTAAGTGGTTGCATTATATTAGGTCGGTGGACGTATCGACGTGTGGTTAATGAGGATTATACTCTTGCGATGAACATTCATCGCATTATTGATAGCTATAATTTATAATAATGATTGGAAGTATTTCCCACTCGCTATCAATCTACGTATCACTCATGGACGAAGGAATCGATAACGATATACTAGATTTTGTTCTTCCGTTGTGTTTTTTCCTACTGTGTAAGATAGGAAGGAGTGGATCTGTATTGACAGGCTTGAATTCTTTAGAGTGTGGATCTAATGAATGTAGTTGATTTTGATCATCACCGACATAATCTGTTCCATTTGGTTCTGTTACAAAAGGAGTATTAGGAGGTGCATTGCATCTTGGCATAGGTGAAAGATCGGAGACCATGGTTCTGTCCTCCTCGTTGGTTGCATGTTTAACGATACTGATGGGTTGTAATAAACGAGGTGTTAAAAGACCAATTCCTAATTTGTCGCGCGACATAATAGGCAGTGAATAGGATATATGATTTATGATTCAATAGTATTTATTTATAGGAGTACTAGTTCTATAAGAAAATTATTAAAGAGAAAAATAATCCTTTATATAGAAAGTAGGGAAATGAAAATAGATTAGGATTGAAATATGTTTTATTTGGATGATTTTAGTTGAGTGATTCTAACTTATAATTTAGAATCAGTTATTATATTGGCTCCATCCAATATGAGCATGTGCAGTTACTTATGACAACACGTGCGAACAAAATGTAACTCACCTTTATTTCACTGGGCACGTTATCACGTGATTTAATTTATTTAGTTGAATCAATAAATTAATTATTTTCTATATATGAATAATCTTCATCTTTGTTGTTTACCTGCTATATGGGCATTTTTTCTGGCTTCCCAATCCAGAAATGCTTTATTCAAAACCTGAAATTGCCTTGATGAACTGCGATATGAAGTCTTCAGATTCCAAACCAAAATTGTGCTCATCATATGCGCTTATTTCACCCGAATACGCACAAGTGCTCTGTAGCGAACCTGCGGTCTCATTCATTTTTGCTACGGGCAACTGCCAAGGATGCAAAGATTGTGTATTTTTCACACTACTTGATGATGGAGACGAGGATCCAAGCCTTAGAGCCAATAGAATGGTTTTAATTTCTAACGCGTTTATAGAGGGCTTGAAACGTGCGAATGAATTGTCTCATATAAATATTACAGAAAGTTATAGGATAGAATTTGTCCCAGTTCATCTTAGAACGCCTGGACAACCAGATGGTCTATGGCAAATTATTCTAATGTTGGAGCCTCTCGCGTGGTTCGATAGACAGTTGAGCATTTATAAAACTCACATTTCCTCTTTTCCAAAAACAGCTGAAGAGTTTCAATTTTATGAAAATGCTCTCAAGTATGTTCAACATTTTCGATCACTGCCACGAGGTCAGAAAGGATATCGTGGTGCTCCCTCTCAAACTCCGTTGAATTTTGATAGCGAAGATATTAGCAATGGTATGTTGATGTGCGAAAACGACGTCATGAAAAGCAAAGGTCTGACAGGCTGTCGACAATTCATGATTCCATCACTAGTCATAGCCTCATTTAAAGTCCTTTCGGAAGACATTATAGCAGATACAAATACCACGTCAAAAAATGTAGATACAAGTGCTGAAGAGGACGGAACAACACCTCGTTTTATCTTATTGCCAAGACGAGAGATTGTACGCACGGCGACTATGTTTCCACAGCCACCTTACCATATGACAAATGTAGAACTTGTAAACGCACCCGTCTTCTGGCGTTCTGTATTGTTTGTCATACGTTGGTTCAGTAAAAATATGGAAACAAAATCAGCCCACTCTCCACCTCCCGTAGATGGAATTGCTCTAAATTTCGGAAAATGGGAGTCTGCTCCTGATCTCGAGGATGAATTGTCTAATTTCACACCTATCGAATGTCATGGTCATTGTCATTTCTTTCTGACGGCGAAATTCATAGAAGAATGCTCAGAGAACTTTTTTAGACCGCTTAAAGGACGCATTTTGGATCCAGAAAGATATTATAGGACAAATTCGGATATATTACTTCGGAAGCGGCTCTTACATACTCAACCTATAAACCCACCAAACACTCTAGCTGAGTTGACAAACGTTAAAAATGAGTTAACAACTGTGTTTGACAAGATTTTGAGTCGTCTGGATACTATTGAACAACACTTACAATTAAGAAATCAATTAGCCTCAAAAAATGCTGCAGAAGCAAAGACAGCTCAAGAAAATTCATTGATATGTGTCAAGTGTAACAAATCTCTGTCATTAGAAAACTTTAGCAAAAAGCAAAAAAAGTCACGTTCAACAGCGAAGTGCGTAACTTGCGTGATACAGCCTCAAAGAAAATGAATTTTCAGGGATTGGGAAACTTTATGTGTTTATAATCTCAATTATAATGCTTTTAAATTTAAAAAGTCTTCTTAAAGAGCATTTTGACAAAAATGTTCCTCAATTCCTCAACCATTGTTCGCATTGGGTGAGACGAAATAATTTTTTTTGTATCTAAGAAAAAGAAGAAAAGAGATACAGCACACAAACAATAGACAATACAGACAATGACCCATTCTATGTTCATGTCAATTGATGGATAAATTCTTTACTTTAGTATGCGGGTATGCAGCGTACGAATTACTCTCCAAATGGGCAGAACGAACACCCAACAAAAAATCTGAGTGGCTTCATTATATCCCTCCTTCCCTTAGACTACGGTCTACTCCTCCCATTGTGCTTCAAGCCTATGAATCATTTAGACTCCAAAAACGACCCTGGCGTCAACAAATTGCAAGCTTATGTACGTGGCGGTTTATGAACCCCCAAGCTTTAGATACTGTAATAGTGGAACTCTATCGACTCACCCTTTTATTTGTTCAAATGAAAGACGCAGGAAGAACTCAAATTGTGTCTCCTTACGATTATGAAAAGTCCAAATTCTTAACCCATCAAATTATGAAGGCATTAAACGATTTTCAACTGACAGTGAACAAAGTCCATGTTCATTTTCACCAACGGCATTTCATAGTTCCTGATCGTAAAACAACGGATAAATCAACCGATAAATCAACAGATAAATCAACCGACAAGGACAAGGTATCAGCCTCTGAATCTGAATCCGAAACGGAATCTCAAAGGATGAGATCTAGTGCCAGGCAAAAACGCGCAATTAAGAAACTCGAATTCGATGTAAAGACCATTACGTATTGGACCATGAAAATGAAGTATGAAATCGATGAATTGTTTTTGACGGGTCGTTTTCATAACTTATATTCAAAAACGCGGCATATACCGAGCGTTAATCACTGATGTTCATAATAAGTCATAGTCATACTCTGTAATCAGGTTTTTAGTCATTATTCTGTTCACAAGTATTTTTTCTCACTAGATTCCTGCGCTTCCCAGTAACAATATTGGTTTGATAAGGACTATTTGATTCAAAATACAATTGATATTGATTTCCATTCCCGCCTTGATACGTAGGAATTGGAACAGGCAAACAAACAGCTTTTCCATCCTGACCAACGACTGTATAATGTCTCGGTTTTACTTTTCCAATCCATTGCTTTTCATTTTGATAATGTCGTTCTATAAATTCTGATTCGTGATTGGAAATACAAAGTAAACTTAAATCATCTTGCTGAACGTACCAAGGTATCGTGGACATTTTTGTCTTTTTTATATCACATTTACAGAAAAGTTAACTTTCAATCATAGGTTAATTAATAAAAAGAAGTGTATTAAAAAACATATTAAAAGTATTATAAACATCATGAGTGAGGTTAAGCATGACAGCCGGGCGTACAAACAGGATCATTCTTTTCGCAATAGGATAAATCAACAATCCACGTTGTCATAAACGTCATTCGTTTTTTGAGGAATTGTGAAAGAATTTGAAAAAAACCGTCTTCTTGTACACACTAAATCCACTCAAATTATAGTGGGAGTAATGTGAACAGCAACAGCATGGTGTTACCATCGTGTAGAAGCCGATTTTAATCGTTCTTTTCATGATCGTTGTCTTGAGTTATTAACTATAGAGGAACAGCCTGTATCAACTGGTGGAAATACTTCTTCATACGATTTTTGCTCAAGAATAAAATGCTCTTTTACACAATCTACACCAAGTTCAGATTTTGCTTGTAAGAGCAATACAATGCTGTCGATAGAGTTTTCAGGAACATATTTTTCAACCGTGATGATTATACGCGGACGCCTGAGTGTACCAACCATTAAAGTGACAAGAATCACGTAAGGAATCGAATATAGAAGTGATTCAACTTCTTGTTTGATAGCGAATAAAGAAGATACATCGTCGTCCAAAAGATAAAGATCAACAAACGATTTTAGAGGTACAACGAATGTACTAGATTGATTGGACATAATGATAAAGGCGATTCAAAGAAGAGGTTTTATTTTATATTTATAATAAGTTAAATAAGCTTTAGTATTTCAGTATTCAATGTTCCATAGAAATAATATACAACGAACAATTAATTGTATTTATTAGAGAGTTTTATCTTTCAAATTTTTACTTGCATGGGATGAATTATCTTTAGCTAGGATTTGATTGGTGCAAACCAAGTTTTATCATATATTTGCATGCTTACTTAGTGGATACATTCAATGACGATATATGTTTAGAAAATGTCGGTAAATTTAGGTGGAGTGGAGCTATTCGAGTTTATTCTTTACATATATTCCTAATATATTCATTCATGTCTGCTCTATCTGTATCAGCCAGTCCTCGTGACATTAAATATAAACAAGTCTTGAAAGATATTCAGAATTATCGGAATGCAAATGAAGCACCTATGGAATTACTAGCGAAACTTCGCCAATCCGAGTTGATCCTTAATTGTTTTTCGTTGCTCGATACTACTAGACAAAAAATTACAAAGTATAAGTTGAATCACCCTTTTTCTCCTTTTTATGATCTGAGTGTAGAGGAGGTAGACCGAATAACTCGAGATCTTTTTGTACATCCTTTACCCCTCGATCTGTGCAGACTCGTCTCTGAATTTACATGTCTACGTCATTGTGATTCAACGCACAAAGAATCTAACTTATTAGCAGATTTAAGCTACTATTTTCAATTTAACAAACAAGATATTATAGATAACAAAGTGAATTGGTCTGCCATACCACAAGATCCGTCTAAAGACGTCAATCCTCTTTTTTTTCCTCCCAATTTCTATCACGCAATTGATAAAATTTATGCATTCGCTTGTGGTCCAAGTTGCACGTGTTGGACGTATCATTATATTTGAAAACTGTCGAATAATTCATATTTTTTTCTTGAAATTACCGACAAATATATCTATTACAATCTATTAGATCGTATGAATTACTGTTTAATTGTAGGAGATACGCCGAGTGACCTGTTTGGCTCACATGGGCAAAAAATACCTACCTATACAATAGAAGAATTTTTAGCACTGCAGCTAGGACTAGAATCGAAAGAAAGATTTGAATGAAAAGAAAACTTTTCGCAAGTATCCAGGAAGTTTATTTGTCATGGTAACACAAGTCGATCCCAGGAGGATCTTTTGTCAAACAATTGCTTCTTGTGTCTGTGTCCATCCATGTCACTTTCTTTGTTCCAGGACAATGAGCTGTTAAACAGAGCAACGAGTGAATAGTTTCATGTTGTATATAACTATGTTTATCATGTGTTGGAAAGATACATACGTTGAATAATAAAATATTTTTTCCTGATTTTCCATCCCCCTATCGCCACAGCATGTAATTTCATATTAGAATCATACCGGTTGCACTTTTCTATTACTTGTTTGTCAACTTCTTTATGGTTCCAGTGATTGTAGAATTGCGCGCAGTAGTCTTGAATGCACAAAAAATCATCCATCGAATACAATTTGAGT
>Ga0206957_1005_pt1 | contig 43304 bp, 44 predicted proteins | sample Alteio_BWOrgHeat_32_FD_152975 | JGI IMG/M metagenome (GOLD analysis project Ga0206957, IMG submission 152975) | Enriched cells from forest soil in Barre Woods Harvard Forest LTER site, Petersham, Massachusetts, United States -... | ecosystem: Environmental > Terrestrial > Soil > Temperate forest >...
ATTTTCTCCAACCAGGTTGTTTACATCTTCCCCGATTTTATCAAGCTGATCAAAATTATTCAGCATCACTTCAAAGCCTCCTATCTGATCTCTGCTCCAGTAATTCAGTTTTTGTAATTGTGCGATATCCACAAATACCATTTTCTTATCGTATTCTTCAAAACCTGTTTCGTAAATACCACTGATAAAAAATTCTTTTATACGTTGTTCATACTGAAGAGTCCCTGATGAATCGCCGCTCTTTTTTTGTGTGATAAAATAAACAAGCAAGCGGTCTCCAACTTTTTTCTCCAGCCTGTTCGCAATACGTTTCGAAATAATTATCTTTTTACCTGTTCCTGTATCGCTTACCGCAAATACATCTCCTTCTTTCAGGTTTTTCTTTACAAAACTCCAGTCGAAATCACTTCCAACCCCTTTAAGCAATACACCTTCATTATCTGTTTTGGTTTTAATGAGCCCATTTTTCACAGCATATACCTGGATGTGTTTTACTCCTTGTAGTTTTTCGAGATCAGGTAGGAATTCCTGCTTTCTGCTTATGGGTGCAGGCTCCTGGGAAGTATTATTGTCATAATTGGTGATCTGAATATGTGCGCCAAAACCGATTATTTTTTCCCTGATCTCTTTCTGAAAGCCAGTGACAATGGCTACTGTAGCTATCATTACGATCAATCCAAGTGAAATACCTGCAACAGCAATACGAACGATAGGTGTGGATATTTTTTTATCCTTTTTTCGTCCTCCTAAAATACGTTTGGCTATGAATAATTCAGTGTTCAATACGAATACGAATGGATACGAATTTACGAATATAATACGAATACGAATTTAGGAGATTCAGGAAGCGAACCTGTATATAATTTACCACACCGCTTTCTCGTTTCCTGAATCTCCTAAATTCGTAAATTCGTATTCATTCGTATTCGTACTCTATGGAACTTCACGTAATCAATACAGGCTTCTTTAAATTAGATGGCGGCGCTATGTTTGGCGTTGTGCCTAAATCAATCTGGAATAAAACAAATCCCGCTGATCCAAATAACATGTGCAGCTGGGCTATGCGCTGTCTTTTGATTGAAGATGGTAAACGATTAATCCTTATTGATACAGGGATCGGAAACAAGCAGGATGAAAAATTTATGGGTTATTATTATCTCCATGGTGATGATACACTGGACAAATCCCTGAAGACAAAAGGTTTTACAAGAGATGATATAACAGATGTTTTTCTCACCCACCTCCACTTTGATCATTGCGGAGGAAGTATTCAATGGAATAAAGACAAGACCGGTTACGAACCGGCTTTTAAAAATGCAACCTACTGGAGTAACGAACAACACTGGGAATGGGCGACTAATCCCAATGCCCGCGAAAAGGCCAGCTTTCTGAAAGAAAATATTTTACCGATACAGGAAAGTGGTCAACTTAAGTTTATTAAGACAAACGGAGATGCGAGGCAAAATGTAAGTGAACTTGGAAATGAATTTTCCATTATGCTTACGCGCGGACATACAGATGCGATGATGATTCCGCATATCAATTATAATGGAAAAACAGTCGTGTATATGGCTGACCTGTTACCTTCTGCAGGACATATTCCCCTGCCTTATCTAATGGCTTATGATACACGGCCTTTACTTACACTCCAGGAAAAAGGAATTTTTATGAAAGAAGCTGCACAAAAAGGCTTTGTTTTGTTTTTCGAACATGATCCTGTCAATGAATGTTGTGTGATAGAAGAAACGGAAAAGGGTGTACGCTTAAAGCAAACTCATCTGCTTGCCGATCTACTCTAATTAGTTTTTGTAATTCTGTAAGTAACCCAGGCTAGAAAAGCAACAATTCCTATTACAAGAATCCGGAATCCATGCTTCTGTGATTGTTTATTATAGGCAACCACTTTTTCTCCATTTGATAATGTTCTTTTAGAAGTCATTAAATGCCAACCAATAATGATTGCCGGCAAACCTCCTAACAACGCTGTAGCATATCCAAAAAAAATAGTAAAACCATCTCCGTTTTTCGGTTTCGCCGATTGTTCCAGTGCCTGTTGTTTAAAAACTGACAATTGTTCCTTAGTATAATTCTTCCCCCGTTCGCTCAAAATATTTTGTGCCAGTAAATAATCCTCTTCACTCCATTCTTCCGGTTTTTGCAGAATCTCAACAAGTTCTTCATCCGTAAATTCAAATAAATAATGATCCTTACTTATCTCTTTAATATTTCCCCGGGCAACCTCCTCCAGGAGCTTATTCGCTTTTGGAAAGTCTTTTCTACGAAGTTTGATGGTCACTTCATCCTGCTGAATACCGCCGGTAAATGATTTACCAACATCAGATGAAATTCCTGATGCTCTGAAATCAATATTATTTCCTTTTAGCAATTCGATCAGATCGAGCGCGTGTTCACCTGTAGAATACTCCCGGAATTTTACAAACTCCTGAGACAAACGAAAATCTTCATCGGAATCGAGCATATAATTACTCCCTCAATAACATTACAAAACCTGTATATGGTCTTTTATTGATATTAATAACATAATAGTATGTTCCGTTAACGGCAGGCACACCAGCTGCACTGTTTCCGTCCCAACCAGCACGGTTAGAATCTGTAACAAACATTAACTCGCCCCAACGATTGTAAATCGACATTTCAAATTTAAAGCCAGGACATAAATTAGTTACTTTAAATGCATCATTTTTGCCATCTCCATTAGGTGAAAATACATTCGGGATCACAAAATTTTCTTTGCATGGTACATCAATAACCGTAAGCGTATCATGAGCTGCACAACCTCCCTTAGTAGTATCAATAACTGTCAAATAATAAACCATATTGTGCCCGAGACTTTTTATCATCACATCAAAACAACTCGAACAATCCAATCCATCGGAAGGACTCCATTGCGTAATGAACGGACCTGAAATATTTGTTGTTGGTGTGCAAGCTGTAAAATCTCCATCTAACAAAGTAATAACCTTAGGATTGATATTAACCGACGTTGTTGTTGATACCACTATGTTTCCGGTTAAATTTTTTGCAGGTTGCTGACAGAAACTTCCATCAGGCAATGTCGAACCCAAAAGAAGAATCGGAGTGATATTAATGTCTTTGTTATAAGTATGGGTAACCACATTACTTGTTGTTGTGATTACTGTTCCATCTCCAAAATCCCAGGTATAATCTTCGGAGTTATTACTGTTCGCTTTAAATTTTACTGTGAGTGGCGCACAACCAGTCTGTGGACTGAAGGTAAACGTTCCAAACGGACCCGGAACAAGTACCACGCTGTCTGCAACAAGTGTATCTACGCAACCAGCAATACTTGTAGCGATCAACCTGACGTTATAATAACCTGATTGGGTATAGGTATACGATGGATTCTGAGCAACAGAGCTTCCTCCACCCGTTCCAAAATCCCAGTTCCATTTATTTACATAACCTGTTGAAAGATCTTTGAACTGAACCTGTTTAACACCACAACCTATGGAGAGCGCCGAGTCGCTGAAATCCGCGTGAGGCTTGTGAATAAACACACTATGCTTTACGCTGTCCGTGCAACCATTTCCATCTTTCACAACTAGTGTTGCTTTATACAAACCGTAATTACTGTAAGCATGTGTTGTAATAGCTCCGGAAACTGAATCAACTGAACCATCTGCAAAATACCATTTATAAACCGGGGCAGATGCATTTGTTGCTGAAGCATTAAAGTTTACAAGTTTGCCTCTGCACGATAATGTGTCCGTAACAAATTGAGGTTTAGGAAATGTAGGAACAATATAATTTGTCTTGACCAGTGTTTTTGCACAACCATTTTTATCAGTCACAGTCATGCTTACATTATAGGAACCCGGATTAATATATAAATGCGAAACCGTTTTAGTAGTAATACTGGCTGTTCCTCCGTCTCCGAAATCCCATGCCCAATTAACAAGTGTAGAATCAGAATGCGTGGTATCGGTAAACAGAACATTCAACGGTGCACAGCCCTTTGTTGTATCTGCTTTGAAATAAGGAAGCGGACCAAGTACGTCAATATATTTTGGTTTGTTTAGTGTATCACTGCATCCGTTTACGTCGGTAATAATAAGTTTTACGTTATAAAGTCCCGGTAAACCATATAGCTCAGAAGCATTTTTAACCATTGAAGAATCCCCATTGCCAAACAACCATTTGTACTGGGCGGCATCCTGTGAAGCATCTGAAAAAGAAACGAACAGCGGATAGCAGCCAACCAAAGGTGATGCGCTGAAAGCGGGAACCGGATCTGTAACAATTAGACTTTGGCTTGCTGTATAAGAACATCCGTATTTCCTGTTGAAAGCAGTGAGCACAATTGTTTTAGGTCCACGTGTCAAATAAGTATGTGCCGGTGTTTTATTATTTGACACATCAAAAGTACCGTCCCCAAAGTCCCAGGTGAGTGAATCAGCACCGATCGAAGCATCTGTAAACAATACATTGAAGTGGGAACTGCAATCAACTTTGTATGAGAATACAGGTTTAGGAGGATAAATAGTTACAATGTTCGGACGAGTAAGACTATCTGCACAGCCATTATTATACGCAACCAGCTTGACAGTAAACGTTCCTGTATCTCCATATAAGTGAATAGGATTCATAACTGTGTCCTTGCCTCCATCACCAAAATCCCAGAGATAAGAATTTCCATTTGTAGAGTAATTATTAAATGCGGCATTTACACCATAACATAAAGTAGAATCCACGATTCCAAAATCCACTGTCGGCTTTGCGCCGGCTTTAATGTATTTGACTTTAGCTACAGAATCTGTGCAACCCAGTTTTGTTTTGATCACCAGCTTCACATCATAAATTCCGGAAGCCGCATAAATATTGTTGATGTTTGTATTTCCGGTATTAGCTGTTCCGTTCCCAAAATTCCAGGAATAATTTATGATCGAATCTCCGGGAACAGTACTCAGACTTGTAAACTTAACATTCAATGGGACGCAGCCCTTTTGCGGAAATGCGCTGAAATCAGCTGTTGCGGGGGAAACATTTGCAATAGAAGTTTGGTAAGTATCTGTACAACCATTGGCATTTGTAACAACTAATTTAACGGTATAACTTCCTGCCACAGCATAACTATGTGTCGGGTTTTGCAGAGCGGACGTTATTGCATCCCCAAAATCCCATGCCCATGTGGAAGCGCCTGTTGAAGAATCCGTAAATGCAACAACAATTGGTGCGGAACATGCTGCCTGAACATTATACCTAAAGAAAGCTTTGGGCTGAGGGAAAACTGTGATAAAACTAACCTTCGCTATACTATCTGAACAAACTCCTCCATCCGTTACTTTTTCGGAAACGGTATAGGTACCAGGTGTTGAATAAATATATGCGGGATTTGCAACTGACGCTACTCCTCCATCTCCGAAATACCAGGAGTAACTTGCCGGAAGCGGGTTACTCTGATCTGTAAATGTTACGGTTTGACCAGCACAAATTTTTGTTGTGTCCGCTTTAAATGCAGCAGCAATTGGTTTTAAATTAATTAAATTAACCTGGGTAATGCTATCTCTGCAAGCACCTTGTATAATAACAAGTGAAACACTGTAAATACCTTTTGTTGTATAGGTATGGGTTGGATTAGCAAGCGTTGATGTGGCCCCATCCCCGAAATACCATGTATAGGAAGCCGCTCCTGTTACAGTAGAATTATTCGTAAAAGTTGTTGTCAGCGGAACGCCGCATTGAGTGGTTGGCGTTGCAGTAAAAGATGCTACAGGTCCGGGCGCTACAGTTACATCAATTACGATATTGCTTGAACATTTATTTGTATCGGAAACCAATAATGTTACAGGAAATGTGCTTCCATATGTAAACGCATGGGTTACGGAACCAACACTTGTGTTTTGAGAATTACCATCACCGAAAACCCAATCCCATAATTTTATAGGGGCACTTGCAAGTATGGTGCTATCTGTAAATGTCATTAACTGACCAACACATACTGTTTTGGGTGAATAGCTAAAATTTGCTTTGGGACTATCAAATACAGTGATAAAGGCAACTTTAGTTTTTGTATCGGATCCGGATCCGTTTGAAACAGTAAGTTTAACAGTGTATGTGCCAGGGTTCAGATAAACGGCACTTGGATTTTGAGAAAATGAGGTATTTCCATTTCCGAAATCCCAGATCCAGCTGGTTGGACTTCCTGTAGATTCATCCGTAAAATTTACAGTGATCGGCTTACACCCTGAAATACGGTCTGCTTTAAAATCAGCCACTGGCTGGGCTGACAGAGCTCCCACAACTAAAAAGAGAAGAAAATGAAAAACGTATTTTTTAACACCCATATTTAGCCATATATGCCTGTAAAGCAGATTAATAGTGCAAAGATATATCCTTGCGTCATTTATACGTGGCAAACCGGATAAAGTTCCAAAAATCAGGATGTTAATATCTTGTGCAGGTATCCACATACATTGTTCGTAAGAACAACGGCTAGCCTGATTTTATATAACTTTACTTCTGAATGGATCAGCTGCATCAGATACTTCAACAACATTGGGGCTTCACGGAATTCCGTCCGCTGCAACTGGATATCATCCATTCAGTGATGCACGGCAATGATACACTTGCCCTTATGCCCACGGGTGGCGGAAAATCCCTTTGCTTTCAGGTACCTGCATTGACCCAAAAAGGAATCTGCATTGTAATTTCTCCACTTATTGCATTAATGAATGATCAGGTTGACAGGTTAACACAAATGGGAATTAAAGCGATCGCGATCAATTCAGCTATGAGCAAAAGAGAAGTTGATGTGTCACTCGACAACTGCATTTATGGCGATTTTAAATTCCTGTATTTATCGCCAGAACGCCTTGGCAGCGATATTGTGAAAACAAGGATAAAAAAAATGCAGGTCAACCTGATAGCCGTTGATGAAGCTCACTGTATATCACAATGGGGTTACGACTTCAGACCGAGCTATCTTAAAATTGCCGAACTAAGAGAACTAAAACCGGGAGTACCTGTACTTGCTTTAACTGCCACAGCAACTGTGGAAGTTGTCAAGGATATTCTGGCCAAGCTTGGATTAAAAAACGGACATGTTCTTCAAAAAAGTTTTGCACGTTCTAATCTCTCCTATGTTGTTTTGCAGGAGGAAGATAAAATGGGAAGACTTCTTAAAATTTGTAACAATGTTAAAGGAAGCGGAATTGTTTATGTACGTAATAGAAAAAAAACACAGGAGATTTCAGATTATTTAAACCGTAATAATATTGTCGCCGATTTTTATCATGCTGGTTTACCTAATCCGGTCCGCACAAAAAAGCAAAGCGACTGGATCAACAGTAATAACCGGATAATTGTCTGCACCAATGCATTCGGCATGGGTATTGACAAGCCTGATGTTCGTCTTGTAGTACATATTGATCTGCCGGATTGTATCGAAGCGTATTTCCAGGAAGCAGGCCGTGCTGGTCGCGATGAGCACAAAGCTTATGCAGTATTACTATATAATAATGCCGACCGCCTGGAACTGGAACGCAATATTACAGCGGCTTATCCAAGCATTGAAGAGATCAGGCAGATTTACCAGGCCATCGCCAATTATTACCAGTTGGCTATTGGCAGCGGGCAGGGACAAACACTTGACTTTGATATTGCAGAATTATGCAATCGTTATAACCTGCATGCAGTAAAAGTTTACAATGCTTTAAAATTGTTGGAAAAAGAAGGACATGTGACCGTTACCGAAGCATTATTTCAACCTTCGCGAATCCATTTTACAGCACATAAAGATGAGTTATATAAATTTCAGGTTGCCAATAAAGGCTATGACCCTTTTATAAAACTTCTGCTTCGTTCTTATACAGGTCTTTTTGAGAACTATGTAAAATTTAATGAATCGGACCTGGTAATTAAAAGCGGTCTAAACAGAGATCAGATCATTCAACTTTTAAATTATTTATCCAAACTTAAATTATTATCATATATACCACAGACGGAATTTCCGCAGCTGACATTTAATTTACCAAGGGCGGATGCAAAAGAAATAAATATTTCCAGCGAACATTTGAAAGAACGAAAAGAAAAAGCGTTGGAAAGGATGAATGCAATTGTAACTTATGCAACCAATCCTGACAAATGCCGGAGCCAGATGCTTCTTGCTTATTTTGGTGAAGTGAACAGCGACCGCTGCGGTATCTGCGATTATTGCCTGGAACGAAATAAAAGCGAAGTAACAGGACAGGAGTTTGATGATGTATCAGGCGAAATAAAAAGTTTATTATTCTCCAACCATCATTTAACACTGAAAGAACTGGTGACTTCAATTACGGGTGCAAATGAAAATAAAATCCTGAAAGTAATCCAATGGTTGCTTGACAACGGCAAACTGACATACGACAAAAACAATAAACTCCAATGGAAAGATTGAACCGATTTTGGATTTATGATTGAAGAAAATGAAACTTAAAAAAAATTTCTATTTACGTGAAAATGTTGTTCTGATAAGCAAAGAACTACTAGGCAAATATTTAGTCACCAGGATCAATGGAAAGATTACTGCGGGTATTATTACGGAAACGGAAGCTTATGCCGGGGTTACCGATAAAGCCTCACACGCATATAATAACAGACGTACTTCCCGCACAGAAATTATGTTTGCAGAAGGAGGAGCTGCATATGTGTATTTGTGTTATGGAATTCATCACCTGTTTAATGTTGTGACCAACAAAAAAGATATTCCTCATGCAGTACTGATCCGTTCAGTTAAACCTGTAGAGGGTATTCCGGAAATTTTAAAAAGACGTCATAAAAATAAAATCGATAAAACTACCTCTGCCGGACCAGGAACGGTGGCACAGGCTTTGGGAATTCACACCAAACATTCAGGAGTCAGTTTACTGAAAGATCAGATCTGGATTGAGGACAGAGGAATTATTGTTAAAGAAAAAGATATTATTGCTGGTCCCCGCATTGGCGTTGATTACGCGGGAGAAGATGCAAAATTACCCTACCGGTTTGTCATCACTCTTTAAATTCAGTTTCCTGCCAGTACTAGCTTTTTAATCTCCTTTTTTTCAGCGCTCCGGAATGCTATCGTATAAATTCCTTTTGCAAACGTACTTAAATCAATTGACGAGGATCCTACAAAATTTCCATTCAACAACTCCTCCCCGATACTATTATATATACTATAATTTATCAATGAGATCTGATCATTACCCCGTAAATATATTTTATCGTTTGCCGGATTTGGATAAAAAGTAAAGTCGTTTCTTTTATCTGATATAGGATTTAAAGAAGTCAGCAAACAGGAAATGCCCTGAGCCATTGCCAGATCCAGCTTAGAAAAATCAACTCCAATATCACTTCCATCACTTGCTGAATTTTTATACGGACTGCTTCCTGACAATGCATAATTATGATAATCGGTAATCCCTGATGAATAGTTTACAAAATTCACATCAGCTGCTGCGGCTGGAAAATAATTCTGACTGACTGTTGCGTAATCTGTGTACTTAGACGCATCGCCTCCAATCAAAACATTCCTATTAAAGTGCTGGTTCGCGTCAGTTATATCCGGAAAGTCGGCTCCCATTACCGTATTTCCATCATGCGCAAACCCCGGACCATAAATCCCCTGGTAATTTCCGGCAGACATAAAACAATTGGTCATGTTATTGGTAAAAACAAAATTATTCATTGTGTCACCAGCCCAGGTAATGGCGCCAGTTTGAAAAACAGTATTGTGATCAATAATCAGGTCTGTTGGATCACCAATTTTTATTAATACTCCATCGTTCGGACCATAAATATTCTGATCTCCGTAAAGAGGACCGTTTATATCATCGAATAAATTATTGGCAATTTTAATTCGCTTGGATTGTATACCCACTCCTCCATCATCATGACCGGAAAGTGTAATACCCGCTCCCACATGACGGATAATATTATTTGTAATTGTGATATCACTGATGTCTGCCTGCGGTGAACCACCGCCTTCGGTTCTGATGGTTAGTAAAATGGCGTAGCCGCTTTGCCCTATTGGTAAATCAGCCCAGGAATTCTCGAGTATGTTAGCATCCAGCAACACACGTTTCCCGGTTTTTAATTCGAACAAATTTTTCACTTCCCAATGAATACCTGCATAGTTTGGATCTCCAACACGCCAGGTATAGGGTTTGAAAAAATAATTATTCCGGACTTCAATGTCAGAAGGCACAAGGTTTGGAATGGAAGCTGCTGCACCTCCAAATAAAATATTTTCACCGGAAGCCTCCAGGTAATTATTAATGATCTGGAATGGCCCTGGTCCGTTTGTTCCTCCTATCGCCTGGGCATCATAACCAATGCTGTGAAAATCGGAAATGTATGAATTGATTACTGCTGAATTTGCGCAATTAAGAATTACGCCTACTTTCATAATTGTCGCTTTGGTATGTCCATGAATATAACAACGGTCAATAATAAAATCATGAGGCACAGCACTCAAAGAATTTTGCGCAGATGATGCATCACCCAGGACAACCAGGCCATAGCTGTTTGTAACCGTTGTATCAATACTGATCTCAAGTCCCATGAGGCGGTAATGATGCGAGCTTGCTTCCGTATAAAAACAGGGTATGCCATAAGAATTTGTTGTAATAATCTTTGGCATGGCATCTTGTTGCTGAGGATAAGTCAGGTCGCCCGTTGCATTTTTGGGAGCTACTCTTGTTCCCAATGCAGGAAGCAAATTCATTTTAGAGGAGGTAATAATGATCCATCCATTTCCGGTTTTATCAGGCAATAAAAAGCTTCCATTAAAAACAACACCTCCATCCAATACCAATACGCTGCCAGGCTGAGCGTCATTAATCGCCAACTGCAAATCGCTGTAATCACGTCCGCTAGGTCCAACTGTTATTACTTTGTAACCCGTTGTATCCGGAAAACAGGCGTCTATTGTACTCGTATTGGGAAGATTGGGTTCTGCCTGTGATAAAGCAAGCAAAGAATAACAAATCATTACCGAGAAGAATAACTGTTTTTTCATAATTATATAGTTGTATTTCGTTCTTTTAATTTATGAAAATAATTGCGGGCATCATAGTTTATTTACACTTGATTTTCCCCTTTCATTTTCTTATATTCATTAATACAAAACCCTGCACCATGAAAAAACTCCTACTCTCCTGCTTCATTGTATTTTCTCTTTTTGCAAATGCACAACCTTCATCCTGGTCAATCAGAGGTGTTGGCGGCGGTGGTGCATTATTCCGGCCGTCCATAAACCCGGGAAACCCCAATGAGTTTTATGTTCCCACCGATATGGGTTCCATGTTCCATACAACAGATATGGGGAAAACGTATACGGAGTTTAATTTCCTTACGCTTAACGGAGGAAGTCTTGCTGTAGTCCGTTTTACAAATAATTCCAGTATTCTGTATGCCGTTGGTGGCACGCCTGCTGACCGTTCTACCTCTGTAAACAAAACAACCGACGGTGGAGTGACATGGTCTAAAGTTCCATGCATTGCCAGTTCCAGTGATCCGAATGTAACTGAAACGGTTGTTTCGTTATATACCGATTACAACAATCCCAATCGTTTTGTTTTTGCAACACATGATGGAATGTACTTTTCAGGAGATGGAGGCGCAACACTTTTAGATATTACACAATCTTCTCCTTTGTATCAATACATCAGCGGAACTCTTTTTGATGGGAATAATATTTACCTCGGAACTCCAGGTGGCGTTGTAGTTTCCACAGATGGAGGAGCCACCTTTTCCAAAGCAGCGCTTACCGGTTTAACTCCGGGCTATGACATTGTAGGATTTGCAGCGGCTAAACAGGGAACTACTGTTCGGTTCTTCTGCAGCACCATGCCAACCGGCGTTCCTGTCGATCAGATTTATGGATCAGCTGGTGGATACCAAAACACATATATCAATAATATTTATTCCGTTGATTATAATGCAAGCACGGTATGGGTTCCGAAATCAAACGGAGTAATCCTTCCTACTTCAACCGGATGCTATCCTTGTCATTATATAGTATGGCTAGGCATGGCAAACAATGATATTAACACGGTATATGCAGGAGGCGCCAATGGTAATGCGCAGGCAGCAGTGCTCAGAACAACTGATGGCGGAGATAACTGGACAGATGCATTTCAGATTATTGGTAATGTGAATATCAATACAGGATATGCAGGTTATCATGGTGATCTCTGGCAATGGTATAACGGCTTAGACGGGCTTGAAGTTTGCCCGAATAATTCCAACTATGCTGTTCAGACTTCCATGGGTTTTGTACACGTAACAACAGACGGTGGCACTACCTGGAATCAAGCGTATGTGAGTGCGGCTGAGACAAATCCTATGAATATGGATACCCCAAAGCATAAATCATATCACAGTGCGGGCATTGAAGTGACCACCAACTGGCTTGCTACATGGGCTGATGCGAATAATATGATTTTCAGTTTAACCGATATTGGCTGTCTGCGTTCAACAGATGCAGGTGCAAGCTGGCAGTTCCCTTCCAACTTTACTTACAATACAATGTACTGTGTTGTCAAGCATAACTCTGGAACATTTTACGGCGCGGCAAGTAATATTCACGACCTATACACAAATGGATTACAAGATGCACCTATTGATAATAGTACATATTCCAATGGCGAAATAATGTATTCAACTGATAACGGCTACACCTGGTCTACGCTGTACAATTTCGGACGACCTGTTTATTGGCTTGCACTGGATCCGAATGATCCGAATAAAATGTACGCCAGCGTGGTTAACCACTCGCAAGGTTTAGGAGGAATTTACGTAACAAGTGATTTAAATAATGGAACAGCCGCTACATGGACCAAACTTCCTGAACCTCCAAGAACAGAAGGACACCCCGCAAAAATAGTTCCACTCAAAGACGGAAAAGTTGTTTGCACTTACAGTTGCAGACAAACGGATTGGTCGGCAAGCCCCTCAGGAAAATTCACAAAAAGTGCAGGTGTATTCCTGTATGATCCCTCAGGTAATTCATGGACTGATCTGACAGACTTAACTTCACTTAATACAGTAAGTGGAACATATACAGGGACAATGGGCTGGTATTGCAATGATATCTATGTTGATCCGAATGATGCAACGGAAAGTACCTGGTACGTTGGCGTATCTGCTGGTTATGGTTGGACCGATGCAAGCGGAAATACCACACCCAATGATCAGGGGGCCTTAATGAAAACAACAGACCGCGGTTTACACTGGACAAAACTATTTGGTGAATCCAATGGTTTAGCTGCAGGCGGCGGCGTATTTTCATGTAATCTTAATCCTAACAATCCCAATGAAATGTACGTAGCCACAAATAATTCCGGCTTATGGATGAGTAGTAATATCAATGACGCGAATCCTACGTTTACACAGATTAAAAATTTCCCTTTTGGTTTTCCATTACGTGTGTTATTCAATCCATATAAAACAAATGAAATGTGGGTAACGACTTTTGGAAATGGCATGTGGGTTGGAACGCTTGACATAACTACCGGTATTCCTCAATTCACTTCAAAAGAGAATCTTGAAATTTATCCTAATCCTGCAACCAATCAATGCTTCGTTAATGTTAGTGGACTAAAAGACAAAGGCATTTTACATGTACACAATCTGCTTGGACAAGAAATCCAAACCATTGCAATTGATCCGCAAATTGAAAAATACACATTAAATACAGGTAACTGGCCAGAAGGAATTTACACGGTAAGCTTGAACAACGGAGAAGTAAGAAAGTTAGTGGTGCAGAAATGATTTTAATTTATTTGATAAAATAAATTTTATCATCTATCTAATTATCAATTGATTAACATAAATAATCTTTACAAATATGGAATTTAATTCCATATTTGTAAAGATTATTTATTTATCTTTGCTTTATGATAAAACGCCATCTCATAAAGCAAATCCAATACATGGCTGGCAAAATGCCCGTTATTTCAGTTACCGGCCCCAGGCAATCCGGGAAGACTACGTTATGCAAACAATGCTTTCCAAAATACGATTATGTAAATCTTGAATCACCTGATACACTTGAAGATGCTAAGTCTGATCCTGTAGCATTTTTAAAACGACCTAAACACGGACTGATCATTGATGAAGCTCAATTATATCCTGAAATTTTTTCTTATATACAAGCTATAAGTGATGAAAGTGGAAAACCCGGTCAATTTATTATTTCTGGTTCACAAAATTTTTTGTTGTCGGCTAAGATTTCTCAGAGTTTAGCCGGACGTATTTTTATTACTCATCTACTGCCCCTCAGTATTTCTGAAATAAGGAAAACTGATTTTTGGGATAATGACTATAAAGAACTTATGTTTAAAGGATTTTATCCACGTTTATACGATAGAAATATTCCGGCTCATTTATTTTATCCTTCATATATACAAACCTATTGTGAACGGGATGTAAGACAGATTATTAATGTATCTGATTTATTTACGTTCCAAAAATTTATGAGACTTGCTGCGGGCAGAGTCGGCCAATTACTTAATTACAGTGAAATTGCCGCGGAGCTTGGTATTGATTTAAAAACCGTAAAATCATGGTTCTCTATTTTGGAAACAAGTTTTATTGTTTTTTTTCTTCAACCACATCATAAAAATTACAATAAGCGGTTGGTAAAATCGCCCAAGCTCTATTTTTATGATACAGGACTTGCCTGTAGCTTGCTTGGAATTAAGAAAGCAGATGAGCTTGAAACACATTGGGCAAAAGGAGCATTATTCGAAAACATGATTATTTGTGATCTGACAAAAAATTATTTTAATTCCGCACAACCGGCTCCATTATTTTTCTGGCGAGACAATACCGGAAATGAATTGGATTGTATTGTTGACGAAGGCAAAGCACTTAAAACAGTGGAAATAAAATCGGGATCAACGTTGAATATGAATTTCTTCAAAAGTCTGAATTATTATAATTCACTTAGTCATGGTAAGGCTTCAAACAGTTATCTGATTTACGGAGGCACTAAACAAGTTCAACGAAAAGAAGGAAATGTATTAAGCTGGAAGAATACAAGTGCTGTGATGTAACATAATAAATTAACATTATTGACTAAGAGCCTGTTTAAAATTTATCTAATAATTCGATTATGTTTCTTTTTGGCTGCAACTTCGTTAAATTTTTCGCCGTAGTTAATCTCACTATGCCTGCAAAGTTTGCCTCGTTTCGCTCAAAAATAAATCAGAATCAATTTTATAATATAAATTTAAACAGGCTCTAAACCTTTTATGCTTTTAGTGATCTAAATATCATGAAAATATTAAATCAATTATTATTTCTTCTTATTGCAACCTATTGTGTCGCGCAGCCTGCTAACACAGACTTATCCAATACAATTTACTTTGGAGGCGAGCCTTATCTTGCTGTCAATCCAACTAATCCTCAAAATATAATTGTAGCCTGGATGGCACTTGATGCTTCAACAAATTACAAAGTGGCTATAAAAAGCAAAGTCAGTTTTGACGGAGGTACAACATGGGGCAATCAATTTATACAGCCTCATTTTAGTAAAACGTGGTACTCAGCTGATGTGAGTATGCAATTTCGCCGGAATGGTACGGTTTACCTGACTTATATTGATTACAACAAAGCAGTTGATTCCGGAGGAGTTTACATTACTCATTCGATAAATGGAGGAATTTCATGGTCGGCACCAACACAAATCTGGAATGCAAAAGTTGAAGCTCCTAATAAAATACCATTAGACAGACCCTGGCTTGCAGTCGATAACTCGAAAACTACAAATGATGGCGCATTCTTTATTACTACAAAACCGGCTCCATGGATAGCTCCTCCAAACCGTCCATATTTAAAAACATCCATCGATAGTGGAAAGACTTGGAGTGCATACCGATATGTCGACACTACAAATTATCTCGTTGGAAATATAATTGCAGCACCAATGGCATTTCCTACTGTTTCTGCGGACGGCGCTTTGTGCATTGCTTATCCGAGTTATCTTTCAACTCAATCTGTTTATCCAAAATATATTCTGGCAAAATCTTATAATCATGGATCAAGTTTTCAGTATTACAATTTATTGGTTAACCCAACCAGCGTGAATGACACGCTTTACAAATTAGGTTATCGTCTTGCTACAAATCCGTCTGACGCGAATCAAATGGCTTTCGCCTTTGTCGCAAAAACATATGGAGATCCTGATATTTTTGTAACGACCACAAATAACGGAGGATTAAGTTGGAATACGCCTGCAAGAGTTAACGATGATGCGACCGGAAATGGGAAAGCCCAGGATATGGTTTGGATGAACTATGATAATAAAAACAAACTTATTGTTACCTGGCGTGACAGACGAAATGGAAGCGGAACTGGTTTTTATCAACCAAGTGATACGTATTGTGCAACCTCATCTGATAATGGAACGTCATTCAAAACTAACATCAGGTTAAGCAATAGTACAGCAGCCTTCGACTCAATCCTTGAACAATCCGGGAACGATTTTCTTTCCTGCGAATTAGCGAATGATACTATCTATGCAGCCTGGGGAGATGTAAGAAGCGGCAATCTGAATATTTACTTTTCGAAAACTTCTGATTCAACCGGCATAAGCACAGGTATCATTTCAGTTGATGAAAACGAAGCCTTAACCATTTATCCAAACCCAACAAACGATAAACTCGTTCTTCATTTTAATGATGGTTCCATCAAACAAATTGAATTGAAGGTTTTTTCAGAATCCGGACAAGAGGTATTAAGCAGACAACTTGAAAACAATTCAGCTCAGCTTGTTATTGATGTTTCAAAGCTTGGAACAGGTATTTATTTTGTAAGTGCTACAACTCATCAGCACAAAGTTTACAGCCGGAATATAATTGTATCCAAAAATCATTAGCATAATTTTGCGAGTAAAGGCTTACTACAATTATATCTTCAACCAGCCTAACAATAAAATACACATAGGAAATAATATTATTTATACCTTCCCGTTTGATTAACTTCATATTCCAAATAAAAATGCAATGAGATTATTGATCCTGATATTAATTTGTAACTACACATTCGCACAAACTTTCGGTGGAAAAGTCATCGATAAAAAAAACAATGAACCCGTGCAGTTTGTAAACATCGGTATTCCCGGTAAAAATATCGGAACAACCAGCGATGAAAAAGGACAGTTTACGATTACTGTCACTGATCAAAATGATGATGATGTTTTACTTTTTTCCTGTATTGGATATGAGCCTTATTCCGTTAAAATAAAAACCTTAAAAGAAGCTGCTAGCAAAGACATTTTTTTAACAGAAAAAATAGTTAATCTGAAAGAGGTCGTTGTTAAACCTAAACTGTTCAAAGAAAAAACGGTTGGCATAACAACGCAAACCAAAACAGCAGAAGCTGGTTTTGAAAAAAACAAACTGGGTTATGAAATGGGCGTTTTAATGAGTGTTAAGAAAAAAGCAGAATTGGAACGTATAAATATTAATATTGCCGAATGTTCATATGACAGCATATTTTACCGTTTGAATATTTACCAGATGAATGAGAATAAAGAATTTGTAAATATTTTAACACATCCAATTTACATTAAGCGTTCCAAAGCCCAGGTAGCTGATAAAATAACTATTGATCTGTCGAATGAGAACATTGAAGTATCCGGTGACTTCCTGGTCTCATTAGAACATATAAAAGATCTTGGAGAAGGCCGCTTGTATCTCTCCTGCAAACTATTCAATAAAACCTATTTCAGGGAAACCAGCCAGGGTAGCTGGCAAACTGTTGCTATTGGCGTCAGCATAAGTGCTGACGTAAAAATTGAACAATAAATATGTATTATCAGGAAATCAATTTGGGAACAAATACAAGTCCTGCAATGATCAGCGCAACAATGGAAGCCATCAGAACTGCAGCAGCCGCAATATCTTTTACCTTTCCTGCCTGTTCATGATATTCAGGAGATACATGATCAGTTAAAAATTCTATAGCTGTGTTGATTATTTCTGTAACCAGCACCAGACCGACTGCAAAAACAATGGCAACCCATTCGTGGAGATTTAATTTCAGGTAAAAACCAAATACAGACACAACTAACAAAGCTGCCAGGTGGATCCAGGCGTTGTGTTGTGTCACAAAAAAAATCTTCAGCCCTTTGAAAGCATATTTAAAACTTCTTACCCTGCTCTTTACTGAAAATTGTTCACTCATGTTTACCTGAATTGATCATTGCAAATGTGGTTAAATAACCTACAAGCAAAAATACTGTAAATAGCAGAGATGTGATCAATACGCCTGCATTTTTAAAGGGATGGATAAAGTGTCCCGAGATATTTGAAAATAATCCTGCTGGATCAGTCAGCACATCCCAGCTGTTCCAGCGTTCAAATCTTCCAAGGTAAATACCGTAGCCACTCATACCAATCACAACCAGGATCACAAACCACGTTTTCCATTTTGAAAACCGTTGATCAAGAAATTTATGCACCTTGAATAAAGAACTAAAACCTAGTAACAAGCCTGTCCATGCATAAAGCACGATCAATAAACTATCAAACCATGCTGGAGCCCTTGAATTTAATTTCAGATGGACCAGGTCCGTAATTATATAAGGGGAATTCGGAAAAAATAACAACCAGAAAAGAAAAATACAAAATAAGGTTTTCGCTCCCCTGCCCTTTGCGGATTCTTTTGTGAGTAAAAGTGCGGCCAGGAATGGCAACCAGGCCAGGAATAAATTCCAGGCTAAAAAAGCATACATTAAGCTTTCGTAAAATACAATACGCAATATCAGCATGCAAATGCAGGCCAGACTCGCCACGCCAAAAACACGGATGAGAAAAGAATTATTTTTGATCATGTTGATTTCCGACTCGTTTAATTAAAAATAGGATAGCAGCAAGCAATATTAGTTCGCCTGTTAAAAATATATACCAATTAAATTTTTGCGGGATATAATGTCCAATCTCATCAAACATGGGACGTTGATCAGACAAAGTCCAAGCCGCATCATGATTCGAGCTGATGTAACTCAGGTAATCCCACACAAACGACAAAATGACAACAAGACTTCCTGTAATCAATAACGTCCGTTCTTTCCAATTTAACATCACCTCTACTCCTTTGTTTTCATGATAAACTATTGTTAATGTAAGTGCGATCATCGTTAAAGAAATAATACAGGGTGCAATCACCGGCCCAACCCATGGAACAGGTATAAGAAATAAAATATCCCAGGTTAAAAATGAAGATGGCCAGTCTAAAATAATTTTAAGAAATACATAATAAAATAAATCCCAGACAGCGAAGCAGTAAACAAAATAAGCCAGACGCTGAGCCCGTGTTTTGCCCGTTAACACAGCTACTCCAAGCAGCATGATAAGTGTAGCTGCTTCACGCCAGAACTCAACTGCAGCAATTTGCGTATCAATAGGAACTAAAGGAAAATTAAAACCTCCTGGATAATAGATCTTCCTGAGATAAACAACCACCGCTGTTTCCAGGTATCCCATGGCGATACTAAAAAACGTAAGCCAGATCAGTTTATGTGTGAGCGTTTTCATCTGTTAAGATTTTATAGTCAACAGCTCCAGTTGCTTAATTTTTTTATAGCAATACAACAACGGAATAATTCCGAATACTCCAAATGAACAATCGATCAGCGTCCAAAAAAAAGGAATTTCTCTTATTAGTCCACAGATAAAAGCCAAAGGCAAAACCATTATGCATGCAATCATTCCCCACTGAATTACCCAAACGTTTTTCACAGGATCTCTCAACGGGCCGATAAACGCCGTACCAATTACAATATGTGCAAAGGCCAGCCAGTCTGTTCCATAAAAAATGAACGGGTATTTCTGATTTGTAACTGTTATACCTTCCCTGATAATCGTAAACCATTTTCCAAGCAGGTTATCTGACTTTACAAAACTGAAATGCTCATACATAAAATCAACCTGCCACTGGATCGGGAAAGCAGTGAGCCCACTTAGTATTAAAAGAATCACAAAAGTCCAGATCAGTCTGTTGATCTGCATCCTTAATTTTTTCTCAGAGGTTTCCATAGTTACATTTTTAGTTTGTTGCAACAACTTCAAGATTAGGCAAAATACTGTGAATCTTATCTAACTGAACCGCCGTTAATTTTCCAACATGTAATTTTTTCAACGACTTAAAACCACACAAATGATCAATCGCATCTAAATTCAAATCATCATTTATTAAGGAAATGGTCAGATTTTCCAGGTGTGGCAATAACGGAAGCGTTGATAAAACTGTGGAGGAATATCCTTTTATATCAAGCGATTCAAGAGATGTATCTCCTTTCAGAAAATACAGGTTTGCAATATTGTTATCGGATAAATTCAATTGCTTTAAACCCGGAAGTACAGGAAATTCCATTGTGTCAATTAACGAACAGGCTGAGACATTCAGTTTTTCAAGTTTGTGGAAAGAACGAAGCGGAGTGAAATCGCTGATCCCGCATCTTGATATATTCAGTTCTTTTAAATTTAAAAGTGATTCCAATGGCCGGAGGGAATCAATATTTGTTCCTCCCAGCTCAAGTCTGCTCAGGTTACCGTTTTTATCAATTTCATTAATTTCCAGCATAGCATTATGATCAGAAAGGCAGAATGAACGCCAGTCACTGTACTGCCTTTCCTTTTTAAGAAAATCATATAGCTTATGGTGGATCAAGGTCTGCGGATCAGTAACCCAACTTCCATAAATTTCACCAAGTGAATCACAAACCACAGGTATGCTGTCTTTATTCAACTTCAGTAAAGCCGGTAAATTATTGTCCGACAAATCAACAAGATAATTTACATCAATACTTCCTCTTCTGATCTTTACAACATTGTAATTCGTAATGATAGTATCCCAATTAAAAACAGACGAAAAAACAAGTACAGTAAAAAAAGCCCAGCCATTGACACGGAATAAAAACCAGTTGTTTTTGCTGCCCTGCACTTTAATGAAGGTGCTTAACAATCCGACGACACATAAGGTCAGATAAATATAAATACCGATTCTCTTATAAGTCAGACCGAATGTTTCGATATACTGATAATCCTTAAGCCCCGTTGAAATAACTAAAATCACATTTTGCACTACCCAGATCAATGCAAGCATTTTAATCCATTTGTTTTTCTGATAAAAATTAATCCGGCCTCTGAAACAGAAGAGAATAATACTTATAGCGAGGATAATCGAGAAGATCAGTGTGCCGGTGCCCTGGTGCAAATATTCTGCATAGGTCATCCCGGCAGGCCATGTATGTTTGATCCAGGTATAGCTTATGTCCAGACCATTTACAAATACAATTATAAAATTAAGCAGGGCAAGTAAAACCACTCCGAAATACGTTTCGTTTTCTATTGAAATGAACCTGAACGCCCCTTCATTGTCCTCCGTGGAATTAAGTACGTTTCCTGAATTAATATCTTTCGCAAGCAGAATATGAATGGCCTTATGGTAAAAAACAGGATACACCAGGAACAGTCCGCCTATTGTGAAAAATATCCATTGTATAGAAATAAAATCCAGGCTGATATTTTTTGTAAAATCATTAAATACAGGATTGGATAATTTATAAATGAAAAAGAATACCGAAGCAATAACAATTGCAATTCCCGTAAATACCAGTCGCATGAATGAACCTCCTGCAGAACCGGCAGAAACATTTACTGCTTTTCGTTTAATTCCATCTATCATCATAAATACCGGTGAAGAAAGTATAGAATATAATGAACCTAAAAGACCAACAAGTAATGATGTCTGCGCATTGAAACTCAGCGCCGAAAGAAAGCCAAGAGAGATAATTGTTGAAATAAAAGATAAAGTATTACCGTACAAAAACACACAGAAAGAAGAAATCAATGTATAACATGCAGCAATCAACCATTGTCGCGACCACAAAAGCGATCGATTCTTGATGCACAAACCTGATACAAGAATAATCGTAAATAACAGGAAATTAATTCCCGGAAGTTGTTTATAAAACAAGATGCTGTAAGACAGCACAGCTGTTAGCAGGATGAGGTCGTTCTTTTTCATTTTGTTGTTTTATTAAAAGTACTTTGAATTACAAAGTATAACTATAAAAAAATAATTTTATTGTGCCGAAGCATTTTTTCCTATCCACAAATAAGTTGCTATATAAATAAATCCATACGGAATAAAATTATAGTACAGATCACTTACAGAATGTGCGCGGCTGTTTACAAATAACAGATCGTGAATGAAGACTGCGCCAATAAATACGGCAATAACAAATCCCATAACGGACGTCGGATAGTAAAACCATCCTAGTTTTTTAAATTGAAGTAGTTTCATGTTAAATAATTTAATTAGTTGTCATCCGGGTATTCGTGTTTACTAAACTGATTCTTTGAGCCTGAACCGCTGCCAGGTATTTTTTTCTGAATAATAGTATGCCGGCAATCATTGAAATAAAATAAGGAGAAGCGAAAGGAATTACAACTAAAAACATATCCAGTCCTGCAAACACTATAACACGAAAAGCCAAAGCTGTAAGAGCGGCAAATATGCAGGACAGGTAAATAAGTAATACCATCACGCCAATAGGGGACATTTTGCTATAACGTAGAATGAGCAAGGAACTGAGAAAGAAAGCCATTAAAGATGGAATAGTTATTACTGCACTGATTACTAGTGCTACCGGAACCATATTAAGGACGCTTTCGTTTATACAAATAAACACGATGGCCAGCAGCAAACTTCCTATCAAAACACAGGACAACCAAACTTTAAGTGAATAAAAAATAGAAGCTTTCATCTTATCTGTTTTTCAACACCTGTTCCAACGCATCCAGGTGTTCATTAAACGCCTTCCTCCCCACTTTGGTAGCTGCGTATGAAGTATTGGGTTTCTTTTCAATAAATTGTTTGATCACACTTATATATCCGGCCTTTTCCAAAGCTGTAATATGACTGGCCAGGTTTCCGTCTGTTACTTTCAGATGTTCTTTCAAGGTAGAAAAGTCCATTGTATCGTTCACCATCAGCATGGACATAATGCCCAGCCGCAGACGGTTCTCAAATGCTTTATTTAATCTGTCTATATAATTAATCTTCATTTCTCTCGTAACGTAAGTACATCACAACACCATATACAATGTGCAAAACACCAAAACCAAAAGCCCAGAAAAATAATCCATACCCGATGTAGAGTGCAGAAACTAATCCAAGTATAATCTGGCAAATGCCCAGGTATCCGATTTCAGGAAGTGTGAATTTGCTCCCGTTCAATAAACCTAAACCATAAAAGATAAGCATAGATGCAGGAATCAATCCCAGCAAATTATAATACAATAAGATCAGGCAGAATAAACCTCCTGTTACCAATGGAACTCCCAAACCAAATAATAAACGTTTTGCGGTTGCATCATACATAGGTAAACCATCCCGTCTCGCTTTCCGGGCTGTAAAAAAATAACCACCGAGCAATGATGCTGCCAATACTGCCAATGCATCAATAAATAAAAAAATCCTGAACTCCACCCCATTCGATCTTTGCATATAATAAGCTACGTAATCCAGCTGATTTTCCGCTTTAATGTACACAAGAGCTGCACCCACAAGTGCAAATACACCGGCACATACGCCAGATAATCCACTCAATGAAATAAAACGTGATGAGCGTTCCATCATACTCCGGATTTCCTGCAGATCTTTTAAATGTTGTTCCTGGTTTTCCATTTTTTAGATAGTATTAAAAGTACTTTGTACTACAAAGTTAATTAAATTATACATATCTGCAACAACTAATTTATTCTGTTGGCTATTATTTAAATAGCTTGGTTCATCTGTGGATAGGTTAAACGGCAAAAAGAAAAATATAAATATTACTTTTGCCCGAATTATGGAACAAACTTCAATCCAACTTGGCCAGCTGATTATTATGGAACCGGTAACCACACTTACCGATCTGATCGTTGCATTGGTATGCTTTGTTGCTTTTTACAATTTAAAACACCATCCCGATTCCGGACATCTGTCCAAAAGATTATACCGCTACTTTTTTCTGGCAATGGCATTATCAACATTATATGGCGGTCTAATCGGACATGCCTTTTTACATTATTTAAGCTTTGGCTGGAAAGCTCCGGGATGGATCGTGAGTATGCTTTCTGTGGCACTGGCCGAACGCGCGGCGATTATGCATGCCCGTCCGGTTATGAATCACAACTACAGCCGCTTTTTTGCTGTACTCAATATCATTGAACTCTTAACTTTTATGACCTTAACCTTGACCTTTATGAAATTCATTTACGTAGAGATCCACGCACTTTACGGTTTAATGCTGGTGGTTTTTGCATTTGAGTTTTATGTATTTAAAAAAGTAAAAGATCAGGGTAGCAAACTGGTACTATTATCCGTGGGTATTGGTTTTCTAACGCTCATTGTACATCTTGCAAAAATCTCTATTCACCCCTGGTTTAACTTCCTGGATTTAAGTCACGTTTTAATGGCCATCAGCTCTTATATTATGTATAAGGGAGTGGATACTATGAAAATTTATGTAAAAACGGACAAATCACAATAACTGCAAGGCTTTCAGACCATCTTGCCCCTGCTTTTTCCAATTAAAATTATCATAAAAACACCTTTTTTCTTGCCTGATATCGAAAAAACCTTAATTTTGCAGTCCGTTCAATTAAAAATGGAACTACTGGGCAGGTAGTTCAGCTGGTTAGAATGCCGCCCTGTCACGGCGGAGGTCGCGGGTTCGAGTCCCGTCCTGCCCGCAAGATCCTCACTATAAATAGTGGGGATTTTTTGTTTATGGCCCATTATCTATATGTAATTTTTTCCGAAAGTGGTGACACATATTACAAAGGAGAAACGTCCAATCCAGAACATCGTCTGGAAGATCACAACAATAATAAAAGTACTTATACCTCCGGAAAAGGTCCCTGGAAACTGGTTTACCTCGAAGAACTCCCGGACAGAAGAGCAGCCTTGGCCAAAGAAAAAATAATCAAAAGGTTGAACCGCAGATCTATTGAAAAACTATTGAAATCAACAACCAATATTCTTAACCGCCCTGTCACGTCTCGTCAACTTTCTTGACGAGCCAGCTTTATATAGTTCAACTCTAGTTGTGAATTTTGCCATTGTTCATGTTTCTTCACAAACTTAAAGCATTTTTTGTAACTTCATTATTATGAAAAGCATCGTTCTTGGTATTCTAGAAAGTATTCTTGGTTCGCTTTTGTTTTTTGAAGTTTATCAGAACGCAGAAGGGCGATTTTACTATAAAACCGTACTTAGAAATAACCCTCAAAGACTAATAAAAATGACACACAGTGAATATGCATTTAGTGGTTGTATGAACTACCACAGTGAATTTACATTTAATGATGGAACGATTGTGAGTGGCGTTATTGTGCCTTTTATTATTAAAAAACCATTAGAATTTCAATTGCTTCGTAGTTATGATATGATAACATATAAGCAACTTGAAGCTCAAGGAAAAATCGAAGACAAACAGAAGTTATTGGCACCTATTGACCTTGCGGATTTGGTTTCGGCAAGAAGAATAAATTAATAGTAGATTAAACGATATTTTTATTAAACAAAATGGTCAGACTTGTCTGACCATTTTGTTTAATAAAATACAATAATACGCGCCCTAATTTGTTGGAGTTTTGTCAATAATAGGATTATATTAGATGTGACTAAAAACAAAAAAAATGAGCGAAGAAAACAAAACACCAAAAGTTCAACCCCAAAGCAATGAGAAAGCTACACCTATTGAAAAGAGTCAGATTAATGAAACATATAATAAACGGTCTGAGATAGGAGATTTAAGCTACAAGAACAAGGGTGAAGGTCATTATGCAAAGCCATTTATTAACGAAGTAATTCAACCCACCCCAGATAAAGGAGCTGACAGCTCAAATAATAATACCGATAAGTAGAAATGGAAGTTCCAGTGCTTTGCGCTCATTCCATTTCCTCGATAACAATAAAAGATTTTTTTCCCGTAGGAATAGCTGTAAGCGTCTTTATTGGAAATGTTTTTTATCAGGAAATCAATAAGCGGAACAATATAAGAGATAGGCTCTCAAGCGAAGTTATATCCACTTGTGATAAAATTATCCGATATGCATGGGAGGCTGAATATTCGGCTCTTACTTGGAAATATTGGAACAGGGTTTTGCTCTTCTATCCATTGACTACAGAAGGGAATACGGAAAACAATAAAAATGCAATTAATGAAAGCATATACTATCACCGAAAACTGGAGGATGCTGGTCTCAAACTTGATTTATTAAAATCTGAATTAAAGAAATCTATTCGAGATTTACAGAAATACTGGGACAACAAATTACAGGTTAAACAAATAATAGAGTTGATGTCCATTGCAGTATTAAAAGACCCAAGAAGATTTGAGAGTGAAATGAACTCAAAGTATGCAGTAATAAAGGACCTTCAAAAAGATTATAATGCACTAATCGAAACGGTGCAGCAAGAGGTTGTGTTTGAAGGTATAGGATTTGATTTAATTAGAATTCAAAAAATAATTGACCCTCTGTCCCCTACATTGCTTTTGCCTCATGAATTAGAAAGCGAATTATCAAAAAAAATTAATACGGCTCAAACCCAATGGGAAAATAGACAGGCTACCGACATTTTCGAATAAATGAATTTACCAATACTAGTTATTACTTCCCTTTTTTGATATTAATTACCATTTTGCTATCATTAAATCCTTCATCAAAACAACCTGCGTCTAGGTCGGTTTTCAGTATTCCGCTTTGTAAACGGTAGTATTGAACTCTATATTCCCTATAGTTGCTATCAGGGTGAAGATTGCGAAGGCTCTGGATGTGGAAGTCAAAGAGTTTTTTGATTTTTCCAGCTAGATTATTTTCGGCTGCTTCCACTAAATATAAGTGCTAATCCTAAAGCTACCAAGCCAACAACGGCCACACCTTCAACTAATTTTTTGTCCTCAATTGTCTTAGCTCTATTTCTCGCTGCGATTAAATCATTATAGTTATTTAGGTTAGCACTGCTCAAATAACTCATGATTTCGTTATGATTGAACGCACCGCTTTGTATAAGAATATTTTCATATTCATTATACTCTGCAACAGAGGCTTGATTAAGTCTGATTTTCTCAGTCAAAATATTAAGGCTTTGTATCGCTTGATGAGTTATTTGGATTGGTTTGTTCATTTTGTTTTTCGTTAATGGTCGCCTCTAATTCTCTCGCTTTTTTTATTGTCGCAACATAATTTTCTATTTCTAATTTCGAGTTTTCAATTTCTACTTTATAAGCTTCCGCTTCTTTAAGAATTTTATTTATCCTACCTCTATGTTCCTTATATGCTTTTAAAAACTCTTTTCCAGCGACCTCTCTTGCTGAATCTTGAGCAAGTCTTTTATTGTTAAAAAAACTATACGTAACCATTGCACCGACTAGTGTTATAGCGATTCCAATCCCCCAAAGAAACACGGTAAACCGTTTATCATTTTCATTTTGAACTGCTTTTATTTGCTCTCGCAATTCAATGTATTGTTCCTTATTAGCTTGATTGACATCATAACCACCGTTACAACTGCATCTGCATAAAGCCCTATTAGGATATACAAAAAACATGCCTACAATGATAAATATGCAAATTTTGAATGGCGTATTCACTAATTGTGTGATTTATGCTAAAATTATGAAATAATTGGTAACAATGAGCTAAGTTTAACTATTCGTTCTTATTCTATATCAATAATATCTACCACTGAAACATCAAGTTCCTTCGCAATAGTAAGAAACTTGACAATGATAATATTGATATAAATATTTTACCTGAAGACGGTAGTCGTTATTTCGGCACTACTCCCTTATCAGCGGCAGCCTGTTAAACAATCGATCCAATGAAATTGGCCCTGATCCGAAAATCAGAAATAGTACAAGAAGCAGGAACACAATTAAAGCTAAACCGAATTCTGAGTACAAATCAAAAAAGCCGGTTGCCTTTCCTGTAAATATCAAGGCTCCGATGAGAATTGGTAGCTGAAAAAGTATGGCTGCGCGCGTGACTAATCCAAACGCGATAAATGCTCCGCCTGTCAGGTGAACGATTGGCAAATACTGGATCAGAAAAAAAGATAAAAAGTCAAAATTGTGTCCTTCCACAATGGATCTTAACCCATGTGGATTCTGCGCGAACAACAAACCTTTATAAAAAATAATTATTCCTAATGCTATTCTGAACACAACAAGCCATGCCGGATGATGGCGGTTACCCCAGTGTGTTATTTTTCTTATCGTTTCCATGGAAAGACTTATTAATTTCTATAGTTAGTAACTGTTTAAATTTTATCTAATTAATTTTTTATGGCACATTTTAATTTATACTTCGTTGCAAATTTTGCTAAGAGGCCGCTACGCTTACGCCGAAGCTACAGCGAAGGAGCAGAGCTACCTGCCTGCCGGCAGGCAGGTTAGCTACAATTTGCATCTCGTCTAAATCAAAATCGGCTCATAAAATTCTTAAAACATAAATTTTAAACAGTTATTTAAATTACAGAGAAGAAACGCCTTCCAGCTTTTGTTTTCGATTAATCCGGCGTGCTGACGGCTAAAACATGAAAAGCAGGGCATATAATGCTCTTATTTTATTGGAAAAATTCCGCTATTTTCGTTCATCAACCTGAACATGGAACTATGAAAAAAATATTACTTGCAGGCTTTTGTCTGACGACAATCATTTCATTTGCGCAGATCAAAACACGTGATTATATTATTGATCCCAAACTTGCCCCGCGTGAACACAATGTGGATTTCAAACACATGCGCCTGGAAGTTTCCTTCGATCCTGCAAAAGGACTTGTCATTGGAAAAGTAACGCATCGTTTTTCTCCACTGCAGCCAAAAGTTGATTCCATTGTGCTGGATGCAATTAATATTACGGTAAAAGAAATCACGCTCAATGGCAAACCTACAAAATATAAAAACGACAATGCCGCGTTAACCGTTTACGCTCCTTCTCCTCTACTCTGGGAAACAAACGACAGTTTAACAATCTCTTATGAAGCAAGCCCCCGCAAAGGTTTGTATTTCATTGGCTGGAACGATCCAAATAATTTAAGTCGTAAACAAATCTGGAGTCAGGGACAGGGAATTGATAACCGAAACTGGATCCCGATGTATGATGAAATGAACGACAAGCTGACGACTGAAGTCATTGTAAAATTTGACAAAGACTACAAGGTTTTATCCAATGGAAAATTTTTAGGCACAAAAGATAATAAAGATGGCACGCTCACCTGGCATTATGCAATGACCCATCCTCACTCCTCTTATCTCGTGATGCTGGGCATCGGCAAATACGATATTAAAGAAACGAAATCAAAGTCTGGTGTTCCCATGCATTTGTACTATTATCCTGAGTGGAAAGACAGAGTGGAAACTACGTATAAGTACAGCGAGCAAATGGTCGATTTTTTTGAAAAGGAAATTGGTGTTCCGTTTGCATGGGAAAGTTATTCCCAGATCCCTGTGCAGGATTATATGTTCGGTGCAATGGAAAATACAACTGCTACTGTATATGGTGATTTCTTTTTCGTAGATCAGCGCAGCTACCTTGACAGATATTATGTCGGCGTGAATGCACATGAACTCGCTCACCAGTGGTTCGGTGACCTGGTCACTGCACGCAGCGATGCACATCACTGGCTGCAGGAAAGTTTTGCTACTTACTACAACCAGCTTTTTGAAAGGGAAGTTTCAAGTGAAGATTATTTTGACTGGACCAGGAGAACATCCCAGCGTTCAGCACTGGAAGAAAGTATTAAAAATAAATTACCTGTCGCCAACAGCGAAGCAGGCAGCATCCGCCATTACCCCAAGGGCGCATTTGTATTGAACATGCTGAAGTACGTTGCCGGCGGACGTGAGCCATACAACAAAGCCATCAAACATTACCTGGAAGGACATAAATACACGAACGTGGATTCTGAAGATTTGCTGATCGCTTTCCATGAAACACTTGGTTTATCTCTCGACTGGTTTTGGGAAGAATGGATTTACAAAGGAGGCGAACCGAATTATATTGTCACATTCAGTGAACAAAACAATGAAACACAATTTATCGTAAGCCAGGTTCAGGACCTGAATGATGTTGTTGGTTTACCTGCACAGGGAACTAACCCGGTTAATGCAACAAATGACCCATTTGTTTCTGCTTCCGGAATCAGCTCAAACAGACCTGCAGGCTTATTCAAAATGCCGATCTGGTTTGAGGTATATTACACAGATGGCACAATGGATAAAAAGCAAGTGATGATTGAAAATCAAACAGACCTTGTTTCTATTCCGAATCCCGGCCATAAAAAAATTGATTATGTTTTGTTTGACCCGAATAATAACGTACTCAAATCCGTAACATTCAACAAAACAGATGAAATGCTTATAGCACAAGCTGCAAAGGCTTCGCACATGCTTGACAGATATGATGCCTTATGCGCGATGCGAAAAATTCCTGTGGAAAATAAAAGAAACATCCTGATTAATATTTATGATAAAGAAACGTTCCAGGCGTGTAAAAGCGAAATTGTTGCGCAGCTAGCAAAAGACAACAGCACTTCAGCTAATAAATTGCTCAAGAGGGCAATTAACGACAAAGATGTTGCCGTGCGTAAAGCAGCCCTGAATGAACTTACGAATCCTGGGGAAGAGGTGGTTTATGAACTGGAAAAATTGCTGAAAGATTCCAGTTACGAAGTCATTGCGAGTGCCCTTGAAAAACTCTCCAATCTGAATCCCGCTAAAAGAGAAAGTTACCTTGAAGCATGCAAAAATGTAGAAGGTGTTGTCGGAAAAAATGTACTCGTGAAACGACTCGAAGTTTCATACAATGGAAATAAAAACAAAGCTGATGCCGATAAACTTGTTGAACTTTCCAGTAATTCCTATGAATTCCGGACAAGAACAAATGCAATGACTGCATTGAAACGCATAAATTATTTCGACGTTAAGCTGGTCGACAACTTGGCAGACGCTATCTGCAGCAGTAATAGCCGTCTGAGTGGTCCGGCTAATGAAACACTGAATTTCTTTTACAACCAGGATCAGTACAAAAAAATTATTTCAGATCAGCTTGCCGGTAAAACATGGGCAGACTGGCAGAAAGAAAAATTAAGCGGATTTATTTCAAAATAAATTTTTCATTTGACAGGTCCCGCTGCATACCGTTTAACAAGCCAGTGCATTTCTGCTCCTGCTTTTAAAACAGCAAAGGAAATCGTCAGTCACATGGGTGCCATACAGGCGCAGGATTATGCGATGGCCAAATGGGCTATAGCATTGCGGCTAAAAAATCACACCGACGGACATATTGAAAAAGCGATTGACAATGCTGAAATTATCCGCACGCATATTCTGAGACCAACCTGGCATTTTGTTTCTGCAGCTGATGTACGTTGGATGCTGAAATTATCTGCGCCACATATCTTGAAAATATCCGCATCCTATAATAAAAGAGCAGGGCTCGACAATAAAACCCTTTCCAAAGCAAATTCAATTATTGAAAAGATCCTGGAGCATAAACAACTCACCCGCCAGGAAATAATGAATGAATTGAATAAAAAAAACATACGTACTGACGAGTTCCGTTCCATCCATATCATGTTCAACGCGGAATTAAATGGAATTGTGTGCAACGGATCAAGGAGAGAAAAACAATTTACGTATGCACTGCTTGATGAACGGGTTCCCAATGGCAAAACGTATTCAAGAGAAGAATCACTGGCTGAACTGGCCAAACGATATTTCACCAGTCACGGTCCTGCAACAGTAGATGATTTCAAATGGTGGTCGGGGCTTACTGGAGCTGACAGCAAAAAAGCACTAGAATCAGTTAAGCAGTTATTTATAATGAAAAAAATTGCGGATAAAGAATACTGGTTCAGCAAAAACTTAAAGCCATTCAACAAAGAGAGCCTATACTTTCTCCCCGCTTTCGATGAATTTATGGTCAGCTATAAAGAAAGAAGCGCATCAATCAGCAAAGAGCATTTTAATGCAGCGATGACTGGAAATGGAATATTCAAACCTATCATTGTAAAAAATGGAAAAGTAATTGGTATCTGGAAACGCACAATCAAACGAAATGACACAAAAATTGATTGTACATTTTTCAACCCGAAACTGAAGCTTTCAAAAAAGGAGATTGAAAAAGCAACTGAACCATATCGTAAATTTCTCGATCTAAAAAATTAAGGATTTCAAACGCTACACATCTATTCCTATCAATAATACATCATCAACCTGGTCTTCATTTCCTTTCCACTCTCTGAATGTTTTTTCTACAATGGATTTTTTTTCTGATATACTATTAGGACTGATCGACTGCAATAATTGTTTCAATCTTTTGGAACCAAATTTTTTATCGTCTTCTCCCCCGAACTGATCTCCGAAACCATCCGTATACATATAGATACTTGAACCGCGGTTCAATGGCAAAACGTGGTTCGCAAATACTCTGTTTGTATTTCGGTGCACACCTCCTACCCCAACCGGGTCTCCTTTAATTTCAGTCAGCTCGTTTTTATAGGTAATAACAAGCGGGCGATTTGCTCCGGCAAACTGTAATTCTTTTGTCTCAAAATTGATGCAGCAAATAGCCAACTCCATTCCATCGTTTACTTCCAACTCATTATTGTGTTGTGAAAATAAATTCCGGATTTCCTTGTGAAGTAAATGCAGAATATAAGAAGGTGAAGTAAAAAGTTGTTCATTCACAATATTATTCAAGAGCATACAACCGATAAACGACATAAATGCGCCGGGCACACCATGACCTGTACAATCGCCGGAGACAATGATTAAATTATCTTTTATTTTACTCATCCAGTAAAAATCGCCGCTCACAATATCCCTGGGTTTAAAAAAAAGAAAATGCTTATTTAATAATTTTGAAATGGCAATATCATCGGGTAAAATTGCTTTCTGTATGGTGCGCGCATACGTGAGACTTTCATAAACTTCCTGATTCTTCTGTTTGATTATCTTGTAGCTGTTCTCGAGCTCCTTGTTTTTTTCGTGAAGTTCTTCAACATAAATCTGTAATGATTGATATTCCTGGATAAAAAAAGGATTGTGGACTTTTAAACGCGAAGTGTGGCTGTGTTGTTTATGATCTGGTTCCGGACCTTCCACTTTAGGCAATGGTGAATTTTGATCATACACCAGCTTCTTAATTGTTTCCATAGCACTTCTGATTTATCGTAAACCTATCCCATAAATGTTAGGATTAGGTTATGTGAAGATTAAGCTCGACAAATACAGTTACAGCATCTACCAATTTTTGTTTTATCATCCTGAACCCGGCAATCAGAACAATTAATATCCGGATGCGCATAAAAAAAGGCCATCCGTTTCCGGACAGCCTTTGCTTTAAAACAATTGCAAATTTATTTCTTCGGTTGCTTTTTGCCTTTTATGTTTCCGCTATAGGTATATGATTTTTTCTGTTTACCCTTTTTAAGAATAGCTGCAGTTCCTTCAATGGCATCTTCGGTAATGGTACCATCCCATTTGAACACCACATCCTTTTCTCCTTCTGCTTCAGCAGTGAAAGAAATTGTAATAGGGCTTGCACTTGAGTCGTACGTAGCTTCATAAACTGTTGCTTTATATCCTTCAGCCTGGAACAGTTTAGTGCATTGAAATTTACCTGCGGCGAATTTTATTTCGTCCTTTTCCGGTTCAGCTTTTTTCTTTCCGTCTTCCGTAATTTCAATAGTGTAGCTTTTTTTATCTAATGGTCCCGGAGGAACTTTTTCTTTTTTCGCCTGGGCGAAACCCGCACTCACCAATAGCATCAAAGCTGCCGCAACCTGAATTGTTTTTTTCATATTATTATTTATTTTGATTTACTTTTTAACTCCTGTACTTCTACTCTGAATTCCTGAGCCGCTTTTTTAACGTCCTGTAACGCTTTACGTACACGGGTGCCGGCAGCAGCGTTACCATTATAAAATTTTTGCACATCAGCTTCCATTGCAGCTACGATGTTTTTTAGATTTTCATATTTGTTCATTTTTATTTGGGTTTTGGTTTGTTGGTTTTTAAGTTGTTGTTTGTTTTTAAACTGCGGCAATTTTATCTGCCTGGTACTGCCCCGATTTCAACTTACCCACAATCTTCGAAAATGAATCTATCGTATACTTCACATCCTCCATTGTATGCACCGCTGTAGGAATAAGGCGAAGAATAATTATTCCCTTAGGCACCACAGGATACACAACCATTGAACAAAACACATTGAAATTCTCCCTCAAATCAAAAATTAAATTTGTAGCCTCAGGAATAGAGCCATTCAGATAAACAGGAGTTACAGGTGATTGAGTATTTCCGATCTCAAAACCGGCTTTCTTCAATCCATCCTGCAAAGCATGTGTTATTTTCCAAAGGTTTTCCTTTAACTCAGGCTTGTTACGCATTAATTCCAGTCGTTTCAAAGCTCCAACAACCAAAGCCATTGGTAAAGCTTTTGCAAAAATCTGCGAACGCATGTTATAACGTAAATATTCGATCACCTGCTCATCGCTGGCAATAAAACCACCAATTAATGCAAATGATTTAGCAAATGTCCCGAAATAAATATCAATTCCATCCTGTACTCCTTGTTCCTGGCCCGTTCCTCCACCTGTTTTTCCCATTACACCAACGCCATGGGCATCATCAACAAACAAACGGAATGTATATTTCTTTTTAAATTCAATAATTTCTTTGAGTTTTCCCTGGTCTCCACTCATTCCAAATACACCTTCTGTGATAACAAGTATAGCTCCTCCTGTTTCTTCAACAAGTTTTGTAGCACGCTCAAGCTGTTTTTCAAACGAAACCATATCATTATGCGGATAAACAAAACGCTTACCCATATGCAAACGAACGCCATCCAGAATACATGCATGCGATTCGGCATCATATACAATAACATCATGACGATCTACCAAACAGTCAATAGCAGAAACCATCGCCTGGTATCCGAAATTGACCAGAATAGCGTCCTGCTTGCTAACATAGTCAGCCAGTTCCGACTCCAGTTGTTCATGAAAATTAGAATTTCCCGACATCATGCGCGCCCCCATTGGAAGTGCAAATCCATATTTTGCGGCGGCATCTGCATCTGCCTTACGTACTTCCGGATGATTAGCTAAACCTAAATAATTATTGAGACTCCAGTTCAGGCGTTCTTTGCCTCTGAATACCATTCTCGGCCCTATTTCACCTTCCAGTTTAGGAAATGTAAAATAACCGTGCGATTCTTTTGCATGCTGACCGATAGGTCCCCTGTTGCTCTTTATCTTTTCAAATAGATCCTTCATGCCTCAAAAAATAAATTTTACGAATTTAAGCCATTCTATAGTATTATCAAAAGTAAAATACTAACAAGGTAACTAGCTGATTATTAAAAAATTAAACTTTAAAAATTATGCGGTTTTCAATAAAAAATGTTATCTTTGCAATCCTTAAAACTTGTGATGAACAAAGCTTTCACATATCTTTTAACATTATTTGCTGTAACAACCTTTTTATCTTCCTGCGATAATTATACTAAAATCGCAAAAAAAGGAACAATTGAGCAAAAATACAATATGGCTATCCAGGCTTATGAAAAGCAACAGTATAGCCGAGCCCTGCCATTACTTGAAGAACTAATAACTGTTTATCGCGGGACTGCAAACGGCGAAAAGGTACTGTACTATTACGCGTATTGCAATTTTAATACGAACGATTATATCCTGGCTGCATATCACTTTAAAAATTTCGCCAAATCTTTTCCTTCAAGTCCTAAAGCAGAAGAATGTGCATATATGGCAGCTTATTGTTATTACCTGACTTCACCCGCTTATAGTCTTGATCAGACCGATACACATGCTGCACTTCGTGAACTTCAATCGTTTGTAAACCAATATCCCAATAGTCCCAAGATTGCTGAGGCAACTGATATTGTTACTAAACTTCGTGCAAAACTGGAAATGAAAGCCTATGAGATCAGCAAACAGTATTTTTTTGTGGGCAATTATAAATCGGCAAATGTTGCCATTGTTAATTTCATGAAAGATTTTCCGGATTCAAAATACATTGAAGAACTATACTTTACGCTGGTAAAATCACACTACCTGCTTACTATTAACAGCATAGAATCAAAGAAAGCCGAGCGCCTGAAAATTACGATCGATACTTATCTGAGGTTCGTTGACCGGTATCCTAAAAGCCCATATCTGAAAGATGCCGAACAGATTTACGATGACACAATCAAACTAAAAGAAAAACTCAAAATTCAAACAACATAGTACCATGGACTACAAAAAAACCAATGCAGAGAACACAACAGTGACTCGTGATTTACGCGCTCTTGACAGCAAAACCGGCAATGTTTATGAAGCAATTTCTATTGTTTCTAAACGCGCTAACCAGATCGGAAGCGAAATCAAGGAAGAACTGACAAGTAAACTTGCAGAATTTGCTTCACATACAGATAACCTGGAAGAAGTATTCGAAAACAGAGAACAAATTGAGATCTCTAAATTCTACGAGCGTCTTCCAAAACCTTCTGATATTGCTGTACAGGAATACCTGGAAGAAAAAATCTATTACAGAAAACCTACTTTGGATAATATCTAATTTTGTAAATGGAAGATGGAAAATGTATGATGTGCAAATTCGTACATTTTCCATTCGCCCATTTTACATCTTACATGACTTAATCTGGCCGTCATGTTACGCGGAAAAAAAATCATCTTAGGGATCAGTGGCAGCATTGCCGCATATAAGTCCGCTATACTTACCCGTTTACTTATTAAAGAAGGAGCTTTGGTGAAGGTTGTTATGACACAATCCGCTAAAGATTTTATCACTCCGCTTACACTTTCAACGCTTTCCAAAAATCCGGTCCAGACTGATTTCTTTCGTGAAAAAGATGGATCCTGGAATAATCATGTGGAACTTGGGCTTTGGGCCGACTTGTTTGTGATTGCACCTGCATCTGCAAATACGATTGCTAAAATGGCTAATGGCATCTGTGATAATTTATTACTTGCTACTTATTTGTCTGCACGCTGTCCGGTTTATTTTGCTCCTGCAATGGATCTCGACATGCTGAAACATCCATCAACAAAAAAAAATATTGCAACGCTTAAATCATTTGGAAATACGATCATCAATCCTGTCAGTGGTGAACTGGCAAGTGGATTACATGGTGAAGGACGAATGGCGGAGCCTGAAGAAATTATTGCATTTCTGAACAGCGAACTAAAAAAAAAAGCTCCGTTAAGCGGTAAAACAGCACTCGTTACTGCGGGCCCGACTTATGAAGCTATTGATCCTGTCCGTTTTATAGGTAACCACTCTTCAGGTAAAATGGGATTTGCACTTGCAGAAGAATTAGCACAGCAAGGTGCTGATGTCACTTTAATCAGTGGTCCGGTTAACTTAACTACCCAACATGCGAATATAAAACGCGTCGATGTGACCTCAGCCGTTGAAATGCTTTTGGCTTGCAAAAAATATTTTTCCAAAAGCGACATCACTGTGATGTCTGCAGCAGTAGCGGATTACAGTCCGTCAGAAAGATCCGCAAAAAAAATAAAAAAACAGACCGGTGATCTTGTCATCAATCTGAAAGCAACAACCGACATTCTTGCCGAACTTGGAAAAAGCAAAAAGAAAAATCAGATGTTGATCGGATTTGCATTGGAAACAAACAATGAAATTGAAAATGCAAAAAGTAAGCTTAAAAGAAAAAACCTGGATTTTATAGTCTTGAATTCTTTGCAGGATAAAGGTGCGGGGTTTAAAGGTGATACGAATAAGATTACACTGATCGGGAGGGACAATAAAACCCTTAAATTTGAGTTAAAAGATAAACGGGATGTGGCCCGTGATATTGTTGCAAAAATCATTGCAGAAAAAAAATGAAAAAAATATTTTTTATTGTTTTAGCTATTCTTTCCCAACAGTTCTTTGCCCAGGAATTAAACTGCCGGGTTCAGGTTTTAACACCGGCTATTCAGGGAGATAAACATATTTACGAAACACTTCAGAAATCGATCATCGAATTCATGAATAATACACGCTGGACAAAGGATAATTTTAAAAGCGATGAGAAAATTGAATTCAGCCTTACTATTACTGTCAGCGACCGTAGTACAGACGATTTCAAAGCATCCATCCAGGTGCAGTCGCAGCGGCCTGTGTATAAAGCCGCTTACAATTCGGTCTTGATGAATTACAGCGATCCGGATTACCAATTCCATTATGTGGAATCACAATCGCTTGATTACAGTGATAATGCCTACACCTCAAATCTCACCTCCGTTCTTGCGTTTTACGCCTATATGGTGATCGGATTGGATTATGACTCCTTTTCACTCAATGGAGGAAGCCCTTATTATCAAAAAGCAAATGCCATTGTGAATAATGCTCAAACAGACCAAAGTGTGAGAGGCTGGCAATCATCTGAAAGCCAGAAAAACAGGTACTGGATGGTAAATAATATGCTCGATCCTGTTTACGCGCCTATCCGCGAATATATGTATAAGTATCATCGCATGGGACTTGATGTAATGTCATCGAACAGAGATCAGGGCTTGACGGTTATTACAGATAATTTAAGTCTTCTACAAAAAGCGTATCGCGACAGACCTACTTCATTTACATTACAACTTTTTTTTACCGCAAAGGCAGATGAACTGGTCAATATTTTTCAGGGCGCTCAGCCAGGGGATAAATCAAAGGCGCTTACAATACTTAATGAGATTGACCCCGCAAATGCAAACAAATACGCGAAGATCAATAACTGATGTTGTGTAAATGAACATCCTTCTTAAAGCCTTCAAATACCTGGCTGTACTTATTTTTGTTTTACTTTCTTTACTTCTTATCCGTAATACACTTCCATATTTTAACGGACAAACAGATCATATATTCCTGCAATCGAAAGCCGGTCTTCTGAATAATATGGTATGGCGCAGTAGCTTTTATCTGCATATCAGCGGTTCGATCATTTGTTTAGTGACAGGCATTTTTCAATTTTCCGATAAAATTTTAAAGAAAAATAAAAACATTCACAAAACACTTGGCAAAGTTTATGTCATCAGTGTACTACTGATGGCCTGGCCTGGCGGGCAATTCATGAGTGTATTTGCCAATGGAGGTTTGCCGGGAATAATTCCATTTTTTGTTTTGTCGGTTTTATGGGCTTACAGCACATACTTGGGTTACAAATACATCAAGCAAAAAGACCAGCTAAAACATTCCGCATGGATGACCCGTTCCTATTGTTATGCAGCGACTGCTGTTACATTCAGAACTTACTTTATCATAATGAAATATTTTCTTGACCTCGACCCACTCATTTGCAGTATTGCCGGGCAATGGCTGAGCTTAATTGGCAACATTATTGCAGCTGAATTTATAATCAGGTATTATAAAGTAAATTATTTTAAAGTATCTTTAGAGAACTAAAATTATCCATATGAGAACATTTTTTCATTCCATTATTGCCTGCTTTTTATTGATTACATCAACTTTAAATGCACAGCAAGCAAACAAGCAGGATTCAATCAAAAAGAAACTGGATGCCCTGGTTGAGAAGCAATTGCTTAAAGCTGTAAGGGATGCACATAATAAACTGGACCTGGATGCTTTTTCCCGCGCCTATACTACTGAAACATATGTGTACGATATTTACAAAGAGCCAACTCCTAAGGAAAATTATTACCTGTGTGTATTTAAAGAAATGAAAGGAGCTTTTATTACAGACAAAAACGAATTCAGAATTGATGCGAAGCAGAATGTGATCACGATGTATGATGACAAGTCGAAAAAATTTGTTCCGCTTGAAAAATGGCTGAAAGATTACGACGATAAAATAGCTGCAAAAGAAAAAGAAAAGAAAGCCCAGGAAAAGTGATCAAAGCTTCCAACATATTAAAATCATATGGTGCACTTCCTGTCCTTAAAGGAATTGACATCGATGTAAAGCAGGGTGAAGTTATTTCCATTGTCGGCGCGTCCGGAGCCGGAAAAACAACACTTCTGCACATTTTAGGAACACTCGACAAACCTGATGCAGGAACTGTAGAAATAAATGGCGTTAGTATACATAACCTGAGCAGCCGTAAATTAGCGGCCTTCAGAAATAAAAATATAGGGTTTGTTTTTCAGTTTCATCATTTGCTCCCGGAATTTACCGCGTTGGAAAACGTATGTATTCCTGCATTCATTGCGGGCATCTCTCAAAAAGAGGCGGAAAAAAATGCCACACAGTTGCTGGATTTTTTAGGTTTAAAAGATCGTCTTAATCATAAACCATCTGAACTTTCAGGCGGAGAACAACAGCGTGTTGCTGTGGCCCGTGCGCTCATCAATAAACCCGCGGTGATCATGGCAGATGAGCCATCAGGAAACCTGGATTCATCTACTGCAAAAGAACTACATCAATTATTTTTTACGCTGCGGGACCAGATGAAACAAACATTTATCATTGTTACACATAATGAAGAACTGGCTAAGCTTTCGGACCGAACGTTTGTGTTGAAAGACGGCAAACATATTTGAGATTGACGAATGAATATGCAAAAGGGCCATTTGTAAATCGTACTCCGTAAATTGTAATTAATCAATGACTGATATTTCTCCCAAAAAGCACGACCCGTTCGCTTCCCTCAAAATCCGTGATTTCAGCTTTTTTATTTATGCGCGTTTTACACTAACAATTGCAGTACTTATTCAGAGTGTTATTGTTGAGTGGCAAATGTATCAGATCACACATGATGCATTGCAGCTAGGATTAATCGGGTTAGCCGAAGCAATTCCTTTTATTTGTATTGCTTTGTTTGCCGGACATGTAGCGGATATCGTAAGCCGTAAAAAAATAATTATTTACGCAACTCTCTTTCTGATTCTGGGAACTGTATTTCTTTTTTACTTTTCATTCAATCTCCAAAAAAACGTCGAACTCTTTGGTACAGCTCCCATTTACATTGCTACAGCAATACTCGGGTTGTGCCGCGGTTTCATCGGTCCCTCCTATTTTGCTTTTATGACCCAGTTAATTCCAAAAGAACATTATGCAAATGCTGCAACCTGGAATAGTTCAACCTGGCAAATCGGTGCTGTAAGCGGTCCGGCAATTGCAGGCTTGCTTTATGGATTTTTGGGCGCGACTGTTTCGTATGCAATTGATGCGGGACTTATTTTTTTATCACTGTTTTTTGTTTTATTTATTCCTGCCCGGCCCGCAGCTAAAAAAGACCGTACCGAATCTGTGTTTAAAAGCATCCGTTCTGGTTTAAATTTTGTGTTCTCCAACCAGATTGTTTTAGGTGCCCTTTCCCTGGATTTATTTGCCGTACTATTTGGCGGTGCAGTTGCGCTGCTTCCCATTTTTGCTGATCAGGTATTACATGTCGGTCCGCAGGGTCTTGGCTTTTTACGCGCAGCGCCAGCAGTTGGAGCGGTGACTATGGGACTTACACTTGCATTTAATCCCATTAAAAAAAACGCTGGAAGAATATTACTTTGGAATGTTGCCGCGTTCGGGCTTTTTACCATTGCATTCGCTTTATCGGCTAACTTTTATTTATCGCTGTTATTTCTGGCTATAACAGGAGCTGTTGACAACGTAAGTGTGCTTGTTCGTTCAACCGTTCTTCAACTCACTACACCTGACGAAATGCGTGGCCGGGTTTCATCCGTAAACAGCGTATTTATCGGATCGTCCAATGAAATCGGGGCGTTTGAGTCTGGAGCGGCAGCCAAATTAATGGGTCTCATCCCCTCTGTTATTTTTGGTGGTATCATGACTATAATTGTCGTATTAACCACTTCAAAAGTAGCCCCGAAACTCCGAAAACTTGACTCCCTGCAATAGGCATTTAAATCAATTACCGGGTTTAATACGTTAAAATCCAGGTTAAAAACGTCATCCGCTAACTCAATTCCGCCATCCGCTAAATGTCCCTTTACAACAGCCTTGTAATCTCTATTTTTACATGTAAGAAATAAATTTTCCCTATATGAAAAATTATTACAACTACTTTATTTTTTATTTGCTGATCAGCGGATTTAGCGTAAACGCTATTGCACAGGAAAAACAAAAAAACGGCTTAGCCAGTACTACCGGATCTAACTGCACAAACATTATTTTAAGAGACAGCTTCAACCTTACTTCCAAATGGCAATCCCAGGGCAGCGGAGATGTTTACGTTGGTTCAGGCAAATGTAATTTTGCAAATGTTTACGACGGCAATTATAATAGGGTCTACAGAGATTTAGGAACAACCCTTTCTGACACCTACTGGAAAGCAGAAACAGATTTTTCTATCCTGAGCACAAACCCAAGTGGAAATGGAGTTGGCGAAGAACTAATGTCATTAACAGCAGGGACTCTGGATTTCATGTCTTATGACGCTTCCCTGAGTTACGCAGAAACAGACCAGGATGGCATATGTGTGGTCTTCAATTCCCCAAGTACAACCGATAACAACATTAATGACTGGCAATTTCTTATTGAAGCAAAAAAAGGAAGCGTACGTACTTATACCACAAGTTATATATCTGCAAGTTCCTCTATCAGCAATTACTACATCAGGCTTGAAAGAACATCTTCAGGAATGACCCAACTCAGCGTATTTTCAGATGCTGCACACACAACACATTTATCCGGCTCACCCATCACATTTGCAATTGATCCGACCATTACAGGTCTGAATACAATACAACACGGTTGTTCAACAGCCGGGTACTATACCAGGTTAATCAACGCAACAGTTGATAATGATTTAATTTGTGATGATGCAGTAACTTCTGTCTGCGCCCAGGTTGTTTTAAGAGATAGCTTTGCACTTGCTTCCAAATGGCAATCCCAGGGCAGCGGTGATGTTTATGTGGGTTCAGGTAAATGTAATTTCGCCAATGTGTATGATGGATATTATAATCGCGTATACAGAGGTTTAGGAACAACATTATCCGACAAATACTGGAAAGCAGAAACAGATTTTTCTATCCTGAGTACAAACCCAAGTGGAAATGGAGTTGGCGAAGAACTGATGTCATTGACAGCCGGGACTTTGGATTTTATGTCTTATGATGCTTCCATGAGTTACGCAGAAACAGACCAGGATGGCATATGTGTGGTCTTCAATTCCCCAAGTACAACCGACAACAATATTAATGACTGGCAATTTCTTATTGAAGCAAAAAAAGGAAGCGTACGTACTTATACCACAAGTTATATATCTGCAAGTTCCTCTATCAGCAATTACTACAT
>Ga0206957_1023_pt2 | contig 42691 bp, 30 predicted proteins | sample Alteio_BWOrgHeat_32_FD_152975 | JGI IMG/M metagenome (GOLD analysis project Ga0206957, IMG submission 152975) | Enriched cells from forest soil in Barre Woods Harvard Forest LTER site, Petersham, Massachusetts, United States -... | ecosystem: Environmental > Terrestrial > Soil > Temperate forest >...
GCTGTTGCACTGCCATTACTATTTCCACACGTTGCATTAACCGGAGTCACAGTTGGCGCAGCTACTGCCGACGGTATTGTGATACTTGCTGTACTGGTGTTAGTGCAACCATTCGCATCTTTTACTGTTACTGTGTATGTTGCTGCGCTCAGTGCAGTCGCCGTCTGGCCTGTGGCTGTACTGCTCCACGAATACGTCAATGCTCCTGTGCCTCCACTGGCATTTGCAACTGCTGTACCCGTGCCTGTTGAACAAAGCGGATTAGTTGGAATAACTGAACTGATTGCAGGGCCGCCGGAATTATTTATTACAGCTGTGTTTGTTTTTGTACAACCATTCGCATCAGTAGCTGTTACTGTATAAGTTGCCGCTGAAAGATTTGTTACAGTTTGTCCGGTTGCTGTTGTGCTCCAACTATAAGTTAACGCTCCTGTGCCTCCGCTACTGACGGCTGTTGCGCTTCCATTACTATTTCCACACGTAGCATTAACAGGAGTCACCGTTGGCACTGCAACTGCTGAAGGTATTGTAATACTTGCCGTACTGGTACTTGAACAGCCGCCCGCGTCTTTTACGGTTACAGTATATGTTCCTGCTGCAAGCCCGCTTGCTGTGGCTGTGGTTGCGGTGCTGCTCCAACTATAGGTCAACGCTCCTGTGCCTCCGCTCGCATTTGCGACTGCCGTTCCTGTTCCAGTTGAGCAAAGCGGATTAGTTGGAGTAACGGAAGTGATTGAAGGTCCGCCTGAATTACTTATGGTTGCTGTTGATGTTTTTGTACAACCATTCGCATCAGTGGCTGTTACCGTATAAACCCCTCCTGCAAGGTTGCTTGCTGTTAAGCCGGTGGCACCGCTGCTCCACACATAACTATAACCTCCGGCTCCGCCCGTAGCCGCTGTTGCAACTGCAACTCCAGTATTACCTCCACAGCCTGCCGCTGCATTCTGAGATGCAGAAAGCGAAATCGCCGTTGGCTGCGTTACATTGGCTGTTGTAGTGGATGAACAACCTCTGCTGTCTGTTACAGTTACGGTATACAGTCCCTGCGTTAATCCGCTTGCCGTTTGTCCGGTTCCACCGGAAGGTGACCAATTATATGTATACGGAGAAATCCCACTGGTTACATTGGCGACAGCAGATCCCGTGCTTCCGCCAAAACAACTGACACCCGTTCCTATTGTAGTTACATTGACCACCGGACTTACCACAACAGTCGCCGTAGTTGTTGCAGTACTTGGAGTAGCATCCGTTATAGTGAGTGTATAAGTAGTAGTGGTTAACGGACAAGGACTAATATTTTGGGTGGTAGCTCCGTTACTCCATAAATAACTATATGAACCACTTCCTCCTGTCGGTGTGCTCGTAACGCTTGCACAAGAACCCGGACAAATTGTATTTGCAAGAGCAGTAACACTAGGTGTAGTACAATTCGTTACGGTAATAGTGTGCCTGACCGTGTCAGTACAGGTAGGGGAACTGGTATTCGATATGGCATGTGTAATACTATATGTTCCAGCGGATAAAAATGACTGGCACATGTTTGCACTTGTACCACTTGCAGCAGGGATAGCAGGAATACTCCAGCTTTGAGATATATTACTACCTATTGTCCCGGTTGAAATAAAACAAACAGACTGACCTACACAAACATTTCCGGGTGGGTTTTGCACAAAGCTTGCATCCAATGCAGATGGAACCACAACCGCTGCAGTCGTTGGCGCACATCCACTTGCATCATTTACCGTTACCGTATAGGTACCTGCGGCAGCAGCGCTGATTGTAGATGCCGTTCCTCCACTGCTCCAATTATACGTGTAAGGTGCATTTCCTGAAGAAACAACAACCTCCGCAATGCCATTGAAACCTGAACAAGGCGGCGATGCTGTTGTATTGAATTGCAGTGGTGCCGGTTGAGAAACAACTACCACTGCAGTAGCGATACAATGATTATTATCGGTTACCGTGCAGGAATAAGTTCCGGAAGCAAGTGGGCCAATAGAAGAAGTTGTATTGCTGTTACTCCAGCTATACGAATAAGGAGCAGTTCCTCCGGTTGCATTTACCGTTGCATTCCCGGTATTTGCCCCATAACAATTTATGTTTGTTGCTGATGATGAAACAGCAAGTCCGGCAACGGAAGTAATTTTAATCGTATCAATAACCTGCACTTCGCAGGCAAGTGGTGTTATCGTTACTGTATATGTTCCTGCACATAATCCGGAAACAGATTGCGTGGTATGTCCGCTGCTCCAGCTATATGTAGCTCCTGCTGAAGGTACGCCGCATGTTTGCAAAGTTGCAGTTGCTGTTCCGTTACAGGTACAGGAAGAATTTGTTCTTGTTTTGGCAACATAATAGGAATTGGCAGGATCAGGAGTAATAGCAGTGGATGTTATAAACCCGCCGCCTGCAGTATAAAGCGTTGCAAAATTATTTCCAAGTTTAACATCATAAACAGTATCTGCCTGGGGCAATGTTGTCAGCAAAGAAAGTGTCGGATCAAATACCTTTACTGTATTTACAGAACCAACATATATATTATCGCAAAGGTCCGTTGCTAATCCGCCCCAAAGACATGGACTGGCAAAACTACCACCCTGCGAACTTGGAATCCGGGGTAACGCATTTAATGGTACAAACGCATTTGTCACCAGAGTGTTTTTATTAAATCGTCTCAGCGTGTCTCCATCATACAAATACAACCAGCTCAGGCTTGCTGCAATACCGTTATATCCGGCCTTTGCGATACCATTTCCAAATTGATTAAAGTTTAGTTCACTCCAGCCGTAAGTTGACGGGGCGCTGTTAATGACCGGAGTAATGGTGCTGGCAGGCAGCTTGAATAAAGTTCCCTGCGTTACAGTTGCCATGTAACAACTTCCATCAGCCGGATCCATCCCAAGAAGTGCAACATCGTGGCAACACAAAGTTGTATTATCAAAACTCAACAAGTTCATATTGATAAGTGAAGTATCAATAGTTCCCCCTTGAGTCCATGGCGGACCATATGTTCCTCCTGTTCCTAATATTAACTGTCTCTTACAGGGATCGAAACCGATCCGCCAACCTTCATTTGAAGGAGATGGGCCTGCATAAGTCGCAGCTAGAAGTCCGTTTGCACTTACCTTTTGAATAATATTGAAAGGACCACCCCAGGAACCATTAAATCCAGGAACTAAATAAATTGAACCGGAAGCCTTGTCGACAGCAAGGCCCCCGTAATATCCCTGGTGACCAAAAGTCCCGGTTGAATTATAAATCCACAAAATAGTTCCGGCACTGTTTATTTTCACCAGCTGTCCTTCTCCATAGCCATATACGTTTCCATAATTATCGTAATCCACATCAGGCACTATATTTCTGAAATTAAAAAGAGGACTGGTGGTAAAAGGATCGATAACTAATGTTTTATTCTTATTGTATTTTTTTACAGAGAAAGAAACTTCATTATTATTCAGGATGTAATTTGTTTGAATAGACTCCGGATTATTTAAATAATAGCTCACCGGTGTATGATCTGTGAACTCAGCAAACGCAGAATGTACAAGTACTTCGCCGTCTTCAGTTAAATTCAGATTTTCCGCGCCATTATATTTTAGTTTCACCAATGACAAATCAGCACCGGGATGAACAATCAGTGTATATTTTATTCCGGCTTTGCCTTCCGGAAATGTATATTCCACATCAATACCCGGATACAGGTTTATATAAGTTATCTTCTTATATGTAGCAGCTTTTACGGTTTTGTGTATATCGAAGCCATAGGTATAATAAAAACTCTCTTTATCCTGAGCCTTCATTCGTACATTGCTGTTTGCTCCTACCCATTCATAACCAAAAGTATGCGTAACTAATTGTCTCAATTCTTTATCAGGGTCTTCAGCCTCTGACTTATCCTTATCCTCTTTATCATCATCTTTATCTGCAGCATCAGACTTCCCAATGTCATCATCCTTATCCGCAGAAACAAATTGTTTGTACGTGTATGACAAACCGTTTTTTAAAAATGAAATTTCAATCCTGCCAATTCTTGACTGAAACAAAACTTCGTTCTGTCCTTCAGCTTCACATTGACCTTTGTTTTCTATGAATACATGCTGATCGAATGGCTTTACAGTCCAGTTGATTTTGAACCTTTGGGAAGATCCATTTACAGAAGTCGCATTCGCGGATCTGTTTGGGTTTAAAGTCTGGCTCAAGAGGATGCCAGCTTGAAGTATTAATACGAATAATCCGATGTATCGTTTTTTCATGTTTTTCCTCCAAAAACGGAATGAAATATTGACAACAATTTAATCAAAAAAAAGAGGATTTCAAAAAGTCCTAATAACCTTTCATTTGAGCTCGAATTAAGGGCTCTTTGAGGTCCCTGGAAAACAAATTCTATTCATAAGTAACCTTCCCTTAATTTCCCCTTTTGATCAGGAATATTCCAAAATAAAAGCACCTTCATTAAATGTAAGTGTAACTATTTTAATTCTCCAACGTACAATGACAATGAAGAAACACTACCCTGCTTTCTCTTCCATAAGTTCTTTTATAAAAAAGAGTTTATTGCTATTATCCGTTACACTGATCTATCTGCATGCAAATGCTCAGTGTGTGGCAACTTCAACAATTTTAAACCAGGTATCCTGCTTTGGCTCCTGTGACGGAAGCGCAATGGTTATGCCCAGCGGTGGAACCTCACCCTGCTCCTATTTATGGAGTAACGGAAATACCTATGCTCAGAATTTTAATTTGTGTCCCGGCACTTATTCCTGCACCATTACAGATGCATTGAGTTGTACCAGTTCAACTTCGGTTGTAATCACTCAACCGGCAACAGCAGTGCATGCGGGCATTATTGTTACTGATCAGACCTGTGCAGGTGTATGTGATGGAAAACTTAGTGCCACAGCTACAGGAGGATCCAGTCCATATTCATACATGTGGTCAAATGGTGCAGTAGGAGTTACTGCAACATACCTCTGCGCGGCGGGAGCATATTCCCTAACTGTTACTGATGTGAAGGGATGCACGGCAACAAGCGCTGCTCAAATCGGCACAAAGGATACAGTTAAAGTAACGGCAAGCGTTTTAACTCCTCCTACCTGTGGCGGCTGCGATGGAACAGCCGGAGCATCGCTTAGTGGGGGAACAGGCGCATATACGATTCAATGGTCGAACGGCTCTTATACAGGAACCGGACTATGTGCAGGATATTACACAGTTAGCATTACAGATGCAAGCGGATGTCAGGGCACATCTTCTTTACTTGTATTACCTGCAGATACAATCCATGTTTCTGTTACAGCGACGCAACTGGCCAGCTGTGCAGGAAAATGTAATGGAATTTTAAATGCTTTTTCCACTGGAGGAACTCCTGGCTATTCTTATAGCTGGTCGAACGGCGCGACAGGTGCAAGTGTTTCCGGATTATGCATAGGAACGTACACCGTTACTGTAACAGATTCAAAAGGCTGCGAAGGTGTTACTGCATTTTCGCTGGGCTATTCCGATTCCGTTCGGGTAACAACTGCTGTCATTAAGAAGAATACCTGTATGAATGACTGCAAAGGCGTGGTTGTAGCAAAAGCTACAGGAGGAACAGCAGGATACACTTATTCATGGTTTGGCGGAACAACAGGTGACACTTTAAAAACAGCATGCTCTTATGGTTATGGAGTTCAGGTTACCGATGCAAACGGTTGCCTAGCCTACTATTCTCCTTCTGTGGGATTAGGATATACGGATTCAATAGATATCTCTGCAAAAACCGTGGGCTTCACAAAATGCAGTGGCGTTTGTAACGGTACTGCAATCGCAACAGCGACAGGCGGAACCGGAACGTATACCTATAAATGGTCGAGCGGAGAAACGAACATGACAGGCGTTACCTTGTGTGCCGGTGGCGTTGGAATTACAGTTACTGATGCCAACGGATGCAAAGCCAATAACTATACATATATAGGTTTTACGGATACTATTCATATCAATACAATAAGTTCAACACTCGCAACCTGCAACAGTGGATGCGATGGACATATGATTGTCTCTGCTTCGGGAGGTACCGCAGGTTACACGTATAGCTGGTCCAATGGAAATGTGGGGGCAAACATATCCAATCTTTGCGTGCAGCAATATTATACATTAACAGTAACGGACGCACAAGGCTGCACAGGAACTGCAAATCGGTATATCGGTTATTCTGATTCTCTTCAGGTTATTGCATCTGTTGTAAAACAATCTACCTGCAGTTACTCATGCGACGGAACAGTCAGTGCAATTGCATCCCATGGTTCACCGGCTTATTTTTATACCTGGGCACCATCAGGCGCTAATAGTGCAACGGCTACCGCTGTATGTGCGGGTTCATACACGGTTACTGTCACTGATCTTAACGGCTGTATAAATACAGCAACGGTTTATTTAACCACCTCCAATTTTTTGAATGTCACTGCTTCTGTTTTAAAAGAGGATTGTTTTTCCAATGGTTCATCAAACTGCAAGGGGAAAGCGAAAGCTGTGGCAACAAACGGAACGCCAGGTTATTCCTATACATGGAGCAATACTTATAGTGGAGATACACTATTAAATGCCTGTTCAATGGCATATACGGTAACTGTTACTGATGCCAACGGCTGCTTTGGTACAACAACTGTTACGATTGGTTATTCTGATACATTGAACTACAGCAGCAATGTGATCAATTCTACTTGCGGGCTTACCTGCAACGGCTCTGTTTCTGTAAATGTTTCAACAGGACATAATCCTTATACGTACAACTGGTCAAACGGATCAACCAATGCAAACCAGACGGGCTTATGTTTTGGCTCCTATACTTTAACAATTACGGATGCATTAGGTTGCAGCAGTACCAGTAACAGTTATTTGCAACAACCATTTCATATGAGTACATATACCACAACAGATTCCTGTAAAGGAGATGGTACTGCGACTGTTTATCCTTACTCCGGAGTTTCACCGTACACTTATTTATGGAGCACGAGTCCGCCGCAAACCACACAAACTGCTACAAAGCTGAGTGCAGGCTTGTCGTTATCCGGAACAACATATACCGTAACTGTGACTGATGCCGGCGGATGCTTCCTGACCACTACAGCAATAATTAATATGGGTGTTTCCAACCTGCAAAGTTCATCTACTGAAACAGCAGCTCTCTGTGGAAAAAATAATGGTTCCATAACCTTAACAAATTTTGGCGGAACTACTCCTTACAGCTATTTATGGAACACGGGCGCAACAACAGCAACAATAAATAACCTCTCACCCGGATATTACACGGTAACAGTTTCTGATGCCGCAGGCTGCAGGGCTACATTTTACAAATACGTAGATAGCTACACTTCTATTAATGCAAGCACTGGTGTGACTCCAGCAAGTTGTGCAAATACAGGTGGCGCTGTCAGCTGCACAGCAACGGGTGGTATTGCTCCATACACTTATTTATGGTCAAACGGACAAACCAGTTCTTCCATTTCCAATCTTTCTTCGAATGGATATGGACTGACAATAACCGATGCCACCGGATGTTTAGCTTATTCGGGTAATTATGTCTCTCTTCAATCCAATTGTTTTGCCAGTATTTCCGGAAGGGTTTATAATGACATGAATGGAAACTGTGTGCTGGATGCGAATGAAAGTGGGTTATCCCAGCAAATGATAAAATCAACTCAGAGTTACGACACATGGAGCTGGTGGGATGGATATTATTACATGCAGTTCATTCCAACAGGCGGTGCAGATACGATTTCCCAACAGCCCCACTCCTATTGGCAACAGGTCTGCCCGGCAAGTCCCGCCTATTATACATTAACTCCGGCAGCCGGAACAAGTTACAATAACCTGGATTTTTATGATCAGCCAAAACCATTGTACAATGACGTAAAAATCATTCTCAGAAACGACGTACCTCAACCGGGTTTCACTTTTTATCAGAGTGTAGTTGTATATAACAAAGGGACCAGTACAATGAGCGGCACAGCCACATTTCAATATGATTCTTTGCTGAATATTGTTACTTCCGGAAATGCTTCATCGCTAAATACAACAACTCATACACTCACTTATACGTATAATAATCTTCCTCCTTTTCAATCAGCTTATTTTTACTCAGAATTCCAGGTCACTGTAAGTACGCCACTTTCAACTGTATTGAAAGGATATGGAATTGCGTATCCCCTTACCGGCGATTCCGTAACTAAAGATAATTACGACACAACCAAAAGTGTTGTGGTCGGTTCCTATGACCCGAATGAAAAATCGGTTGTGCCAGCCGGAAGCGGAAGCGCGGGATATATCGGATTGAAAGATTCTGTGCTGACTTATACAATTCATTTTCAGAATACAGGAACGTACAGAACAACGTTTGTAAATGTTATTGATACCATAGATCCGAACCTGGACCTAACTACTTTAAAAGTGGAAGGATGTTTTGCTGCAGGACAACAAATACTACCCACCCTTTCAGTTGTTCCGGGCAATGCAGTTAAATTCAGCATGCCTGCGTGTCAACTGCAGCCAGCATCAGCTGATGAATTGAACAGTTCTGGTTCCATTGTTTATTCCATTCAGCAAAAGAAAAATTTGGCAGACGGCACGCAGATGAAAAACCGCGCTGATATTTATTTCGATTACAATACAGCGATTCTCACCAACACAACTGTCAACACTATTTCACTTAATCCATTAGGGATTGCAGATCGCGTTCACAACGACGGCTGGATTTCCGTTTTCCCTAATCCTGCTAATGCTGAAATCAATGTTGTTATTCAGACGGATGCACATTCTTCTGTGTTAAAGCTGATAGATATTTTGGGCAACTGCGTTTACCAGCATACACTAAATGGAAATAGCTATAAAATAGATGTTTCAGGATTCGCCAGGGGCATTTATTTTATTGAAGCTGCCGAACAAAACGGAAACCTGCACAGGAAAAAAATTATTATTCAGTAATAAAAATGCTGTGGAAAAACTTCCAGTCGTTTTTCCACAGCATTATTTAACAACGCTACGCTGCTTTTCTTTTCCTGATTTTTCGGTAAACAAATAACGTTGCTATTATTATCATCAGGTACACATGCCAGTACCCCAGAATATTCAATAAGCCATCTTCTACCCTGCTCCAGCCATCCTTCAAGGCAATCCAGGCTAGCTCGCCATATCCTTTTTGTTCAAGCGGCATAATCTTCTCAATGGTGCTCAGCTCAAAAGTGACCATGCTGTATGCAACCTTATCATCCATCAGTTTAATCTTCCCTTCACCAGTTTCAATAATTTCTCTTACAGCTTCTATTTTTTCTTCGATCTCTAAAACATCAGAAACCTTTACTGCTTTCTTGAGCAATTCAAGGTATTCCAGCTCTAGTTTCTTTTGATTATTAATTCTGGTCTGCGTATCATAATAATCATCCGTTACATCCTCTGAAGAAATCTCCTTCTTAATGATTTTTAATTTCAAGCCATCTACTCCACTTATAAAGCTGTCGAAGTTTTCAGATGGAATCCTGATCAGCATGTGCACTCGGTCTGTATTATATTCTTTTCGATAAGTATCGCGGTCCAGGTAACCTTTATATGATTTTACAATTCTTGTAATGACTGCCCTGGCCTCATTCACATCATCTGCTTCAGCATCTATAAGAGCATCCCGGATTATTTTTTGTTTATAAACCATTTTCATGATGGAAACAGTTTTGTCATTTGCAAAAGGCGGAGTGAATCTTGTTACTTCCATTGCCGGAGGCGGTGGCGGTACTGGCATTGACATGTCCATACACGCAACCTGTTCTTTAAGCTGAAGGTCATGTTGTACATTCAGATTCTCTGTGCGATTCCTGCACCCAAAAAGAAATACAGAAATTCCAATAATCAGTTTCAGGTTTTTCATAGAAGTAGGGTTTTGATTTATACCTAACACGAAAACAAAAAAGGATTATTGCGTGAGCAGGTTCAACATAGCAGTAAAATCAGGCTATTTCAAGGAAATAATGTATTTGATTAATACCGTTTGTTGGGTATTAATGACAAGTCATAGGTAAATGAATACCGTTTAATAAAATATGGACAAAAAAATTAATCATAAAGGTCTCAGAGAACTCACAAAGGTTTTAATTTGTTATTTCTTTGTGTCCTTTTTGCAAAGACTTTGTGTTCTTTGCGGTTAATAACAACTCTCCCCCTCCCTGTCCCCAGTATAAATAAATTCATATGTATCTGTATCTTTAGGGCAAAATTTCAGTTATTCATATAAACGCCCGGGAATTGAAGCGAATATTAAATATTCTGATTTTATTGATCAGTACTGGTTTTTTATTTGGCCAGGGCTCCAATCAATCTGACATAAATATTTTCCAGGATGAAGAGTTGACCGTTGACATGACCAACCCGGACAATGTTGAATGGCTGCTCAATAAAGTTCAGCAGTTTAAAAACCTTCATTCCATAGAGCTTCAGGGTGAAACGAATGAAACAACTTTAAAAAAAGTCTTTTCCCGCTTATCAGCATTGAAAAGTGTTACAAGCATTACGCTAAGCGACAACAATCTTCAAAAACTGCCGGATAATATTCAAAACATTAAAACCCTGAACACACTTGTGATTGAAGGCAACAATACACTCGACTATGCCGATGCATTTACTAAAATAGCAGAGATGGATATCAAAAATCTGTCCTTGGTTGACAATGACCTGAAAAACGACGTGAAAGGAATTTCTAAAATAAAATCTATTGTCAACCTGAAAATAAGCGGAAGCAACCAGCTGAATTTTGAAAAAGTAATTGAGGACCTTACTAAACTTCCTGCTTTAACCACATTATCAATTCCTATCAATTTTATTGTCGACCTGCCCCAGAATATTTTTGAGCTGAAAGCGTTGAAGTCGCTTGACGTCAGTAATAATGTACTCAGCAAACTACCCGAAGGTGTTTCCTCACTGAAAGCGATTAATAATTTAAGTATCAATGGGAACATCATTGTAAGCCAGGTAAAAGAACTTGAAAAATTCAAAGGCGCTGACATCCGGTATCTTTCCATTGATAAAGAAATTTCGCCGAATGAACTGGACCAGATCAAACAATTATTCCCACAGGCACAGATCAATTATCCACTGATGGATGAAAACCCGGTAAGGTCTGAAGTTACAGCTCCTCCTTACCAGCAGCCGGAGCCTGCTTTAAAGACAGGAGAGCTGGTTGTAAAAAAAGATTTCAGCATACTTTCTTCCGCTTACATTAATTATGCAGATCTGTTCAGGCTGATCAAATACACGTTCGACACGCTTTCATTTAACGAACGTTATTCCGATACCAATTATGTAAGCACCATAAAGCGAACCAAGAAAAACAGTTCTCTTAATTCTATAAAGCTGCATAAATCCAAGTATACTAAAAATGAAATTGCTTTTGAGATTGGAAGTCCTTCCGATAGAATTGTAAACTACCGTGAGCTCAATGCGTTTAACGATATGTGCTGGATCTATAACGGGGAACTGACTAAAAAACAATTCAGGGATAAATATTTAAAAAATAAATCCTGGAATGATCTCCGCATCAGCTTCGATAAAAATAACAGCCAGTTTTCAATTGAACTGAAGGGCAGCAATGGTTTTGAAAAAATAAATGCATCTCCCACTACCCGCCTAAGTACACATGAAAAGAGCCAGGAGAGCTACAGCCGCAGGTTTTCCAATTATGAAAAGGCACTGATCAGAAGATCGAATCAATTTGAAAAAAAACTGGATCGCGACAAAAAGAGATACGAAAATGATTTTAACGCATTGAAGAAAAAAGCCTGGGATGAACTGTTAATGCAGATGAGTGCGGATGAGCGTTTAATGCCTGAAAAGGAATGGCTGGATTACTACAACAATGTGATGAGTAATGAAAAAGAAGCCTTGAATAATAGTCCGCTTGTATTGGATTATTTGCAACGAGGCCTCACAATCAGAAAATTTAATTCTACCATACTGATCAATAATACCAAAAGCGGTCAGTCGGTAACATATGGCAATATGTACAGCGTGTTTGCCGATTTTATGGCGAATGAAGGAGGCGGTAAATTGGGCATAAGCAAAATAGTTACTATCGACAAAGCAGGAAAACGCTTTTATGTAAGCGATGGAGCCTCAGGAAGCGATTCCAGTCCGGTACAATTCTGGCCCAATGCAGATAACATCATTATTGTGCAGCTCAAGAACGGTAATTTCGGGATTGTTTCTACTGCAGAATTAGCCTCCAAAAATATTACGGATAAAACAAGGCTAATTGAGCTGAAAACACAGCTGATGGACAAAAACCTCGATACTCTTGCTGATCTTTTTAAAGCCATTGGCATGGAATAATGCTACTTCTAAAAAATAGTTGCACAATCATGTATCTTTTCTGTAGTTAACCAGTTATTATAACAAAAGCAGCATATATATGTCTTTAGCAACACCATATCATATTAACAAGGATCAGATAGATCAGGAGGCCGATCTGATCAGGCAGGCGAAGGAAGACCCTGCCAGGTTTGGAGTGCTTTACAAGAAATACCACGAGCAGATTTTCCTCTTTGTGATCAGGAGAGTTGAATCGACAGACGATGCAGCTGACATTACATCACAGGTTTTTTTGAAAGCAATGTTAAACCTGAAAAAATACCAATCGCAGGGAGTACCATTTAGCGCATGGTTGTACAGAATTGCACGAAATGAGATTTACGATCAGAATGCGAAGAATAAGATCAGCCTTGTGCTCACAATAGAAAAAGAAGGTGTCATGAAAATGATCTCCGAAATGGAGGAAGAAGGAAACAAAGAAGAGCGGTATAAAGAGTTACAGCATGCACTGTCAAAACTTTCTGAAGATGAACTGGAAATTATTGAGCTGCGTTATTTTGAAGAACACTCCTTCAAAGAAGTAGGAGACATTTTAAATATAACGGAGAATAACGCAAAAGTGAAGACGTACAGAATTTTAGAGAAACTTAAAAAAAATTACAGCAATGAATAAGCGCACAAAAATAATAACCGACCGTAAATTGCCTGATAGCAATGAAATAGCCAAACATGGCGACTTCAACAGCATCATGAACAATTACACGCTCACAAAAAAATTGCTGGTCCAAAAAATACTGGCCTGGTCAGCAGCAGGAATAGGTACTGCTTCAGTCATTGCAGGTATCATTTATTATTCAACTAAAAATGCGCCTGCCCCTGTTGCTGAAAATAAAATTGTGAAGACAGAACTGGCTTATGTACAGCCGCCATTGCCAGGTACAAATGTAGAGAGTATAGAAAAAACCGTTAACGCTGTTTTAGGCGGAACAATGACCTACCCCTCAGGCTCAAGTGTACAGGTGCCGGCAGATGCTTTTGTGTTTGAAGATGGAAGTCCGGTTACAGGAGAAGTAAGTTTAAAATTCCGCGAGTTTAAAAACATCAAAGACATTTTTGTATCGGGAATCCCAATGAATTATGATTCGGCAGGAACTCATTTCAACCTGGAATCCGCCGATATGATAGAACTGACAGGCTTTTCAGCAGGAAAACGAGTGAAGTTAAAACCCGGAAAAAATATCTCTATCAACCTGCCATCTGATTATGCAGAAAATAATTACAATCTCTATCGGCTGGACACAGTAAAAAAGAATTGGGTTTGTTATGGAAAAGATTCTATGAACAAAATAATGCCTGCGAAAGAAAAGCGCTCCTCTTCCATTGAGCCTAAAACAGAACCTGCATTAAAACCCAAACTTGCAGACAAAACAAAATATCAGTTCCACACTTCAATAGACGAAAAGCAATTTCCGGAACTTGCTGCTTATGACAGTATAAAATTTGAGGTAACAGACAATAGCTTTAGCTCAAAGCTTTACAGAGTTCACTGGGATAAAATTACCCTGCAGGAAGGCACAACAAAAGGCAACTATATCGCATTATTAAAAAAGAAAGACACAACCTTAACTGTCAATGTAATCCCCGTATTCAAAGAAAAAGATTACCAGGCAGCGCTGAGTCAGTTCAACAAAAAACTGGAAGAAGCAAAAAAGAATATGGAACTAAAAAGCAAAGAAAGAGATAATAAAATGGCCTCACTTGCAAAGGAATCACCAATGATTACAAACAGAATTATGGTCATCAATCAACTTGGGATCTGGAATTCCGACAGGCCGATGCCTCCAATGCCGAATGTACTTGTACTTAATCTGGGAAACATGCTGATTGATAAAGACAACAATCCTATTGAGTGTGAAAATTTTTATGTTGCAGAAAAAAACAAGAATACAGTTTTCTCATATCCGAAGGGCACGGGAGTTCAGATCAATACCAAAGCTAAAAACCTGGTCTGGACAGTTTCAGATAAAGGAAAAATAGTCTTTGTTGACTTAGGTGATTATTTAAAACTCTACAAAGGAAAACAGGATAAAATGAAAGTATATGCTGAGGATAATAAAGAAACAGCCCTCGCAAAAATTGATGAGTTCAGTAAAGAGAAACAGTAGCATACCTCCGGCCTGAAACACTTCTGATCAAAGGGTTTCAGCAAAACAAGCATGCTTATCAGAAGCATGTGAATACTTAAAAATTTAATGAAATCATTGCCGCTGCAGTGCTTAAAAACTGCGGCTCAGGGAATCTTTTTGTCAAAATTTAACCATTAAAATACTAAGGCCATGAAAAAGATATTATTATTAGCAGCAATTGTATCGCTTTCAGTGATGCACGCTCAGAAAAACTTCAGAAAAGAAGCAGACAAAGCATTTACCATTCATGAATATTTTACATCGCTTGAATTATATAAAGTCGCGTATACCAAAGCGACAAAAAAAGATGACAAGGCTGCGATCATTTTTCGTACTGCTGAATGTTACAGAATGCTAAATGACTATAAGCAAGAGGAAGTGTGGTATACCAAAGCGATCCAGGTGAATTATCCGGATCCGGTTGCGATCTTCTATCTTGCCAATGCCCTCAAATCAATGGGAAAATATGATGAGGCTACGATTCAATTCAATAAATATAAAAAAGAAGTCCCTGCTGATCAGCGCGGAGAAGACGGAGCAAAATCATGCCAGCTGGCTGCAAAATGGAAAGACAATCCTTCCAGGTATAAAGTTGAAAATATGACGCAGATCAATTCAAGCAGCCAGGATTTCAGTCCTGCTTTTCCCGACAGAAAATATACTGCATTAAACTTTACATCGGCACGCGAAGGTTCTACAGGCGGGGTAGTTGATGGGAATGTCGGACAAACCTTCAGTGATATTTTCGAAACAAAAATTGACAAGAACGGAAAATGGAGTACTCCTGTTCCACTTGCAGAGCCCATTAATACCGCTGCGAATGAAGGCGCCAACGTTGTCAACAGAAAAGGAAATATGATGATCTTTACACGCTGCATGTGTGAGAAAAATAAAAAGTTCATGTGTGGACTTTACATCACAGTAAAAAAAGGACAATTATGGGATGAGCCTAAACTCATTCCTTTCTGCACAGACAGCTTTACGTTTAAACACCCTGCCTTGTCGCTTGACGAACAAACCTTAGTATTCAGTTCGGATATGCCCGGAGGTTTCGGAAGCAGCGATTTATGGGTCAGCACATTTAATAAAAACACAAAAGAATGGGGAGCACCTGTAAACCTGGGACCTGAAGTGAACACTGCGGGATACGATGCCTTTCCATTCATTACCGATGACGGCACGCTGTATTATTCATCCGACGGACATCTGGGCATGGGCGGACTTGATATTTTCAAAGCCGAAAAAAAGGGAGATGCGAAATGGGGATCCGTTAGTAATATCGAATATCCGATCAACTCCCCTTCCGATGATTTCGGGATTATTTTTGAAGCTAAAATGAACCGGGGGTATTTTTCTTCCAACCGTGAAGGAGGAAAAGGTTCTGATGATATTTATTTCTTTTACATGCCAGCATTGGAATTCAGCATTGAAGGAGAAATTACAAATTGCAAAGTTCACGCTGAAGTTATTGAAGGTGTTACCATGAGATTAGTGGGCACTGACGGCTCTCTTGAAGAAACAGTAACAGATAAAAACGGGCACTATTCGTTTGAGAAAAAAGGAGATAAACGCCTTGTCAATGAAAATACTTCGTATGTGATCTCCACCATTATTCCTCCCGGTGCAGATATAAAAACCGAATCCGCCAAATTGAGTTTTATCAATAGCAGTGTTAAAGCAAAAGAAACAACCATTGCGTTGACCTCATCCAAACACTTCGTTCATGATTTCTGCCTTGAGCCGATTATAAAAACGGATAATCATTTTGGTGATGTATTGTATGACTTTGACAGTGCACTATTGACACAACAAGCAAAAGACACACTTGACATACTTTACAATATACTCATAGACAATCCGACATTTGTAATTGAACTCAGTTCACATACCGATTTCCGGGGAGAAGATGCATATAACCAAAAATTATCTGAAGCCCGCGCCAAATCATGCGTTGAGTACCTGGTCTCAAAAGGGGTCAACAAAGACAGGATGGTTGCAAAAGGTTATGGCGAGAAAAAACCACTCGAGATTACTGATTCTTTAACAGGCAAAGTTGTTATACTTGATCAAAAATATATTATGAAATTATCACCTGAAGGACAGGAAGAAGCTCATCATAAAAACAGAAGAACAGTGTTCCGTGTGTTGCGGAAGGATTTCCATGATAACAGCACATCGCAATTGTAAAAAATAAATGCAGTGATTTAAAACCCCGGTACAATACCGGGGTTTATTTTTGGTCACCCCTATGATCTTTTGTACTTTTATTTTATATGAAAACCAACAATAAAACGCTGTTACTCCTACTTCTGTTTTTCACATTAAAATTAGCCGCTCAAAACGACAACAGTCTTCTCTGGCAAATCAGTGGAAATGGCCTTAAATCCAATTCCTATTTATTTGGCAGTATCCATATTTCAGACAAACGAATTTTTGACTTCCCAGATTCTGTTATTGCTAAGTTGAAAGAATGCGAAGTCACAGCGTTTGAACTTAACCTCGACTCGATCACGGGCCAGGTACTCAATGAAGCAATTAAAAAAGCTCAGAAAAAAAGAGTTCAGGATCTTTTATCCAACAAAGAAATTGAAGCGCTAAAGAAAAGTTTTAAAAAGAAAAACATTTCCACCGAAAATCTTGAGAAGGAAACTCCCCTGACCCTATATAGCAGGTATCAGAAACAATTATACAAAAACGATATGTCAACGTTTCTTGATGCTTACCTTTTTGGCTTATCTAAAAAATATGGCAAAACACCCTTTGGAATTGAAACATATAACGAACAGATCAATGCATTCAATAGTGTAAAAGATGATGACCAGAGAAAATTCCTGAATTCTATGATAGATTCTGCTTCTGCCGGAAGCAGCCCGATGGATTCACTTATTGATTATTATCTGCAGCAAAATATTAATAAGATTTACCAGCTAACCGAAAATGCAAAACTTGGTGACTTTGAATCCATTGTAGTAACAAAACGAAATTATGTAATGGATAAACGTATTGACAGTCTGATACAAAAACAATCTACATTCATTTGTGTAGGAACGGGGCATCTTCCCGGAAATGAAGGTTTAATATCACTATTGAAAAAAAGAGGATATACAGTTTCTCCGATGTATTCTCCAAAGACGAAGTATTACAAAAAGATTTTACCTGATGAATCGATTGACACATGGAAGTTTATTGTTGATGAACCAGGAGGTTACCGTATAAAAATGCCATCTGAAGCAAGTCCCCTCAATATCTACGGAATTGAAATGAAAGGCTGCATGGATTATGGATCAGGATATTTCTACATGTCATACGGGATGCCTTCAAAAGGAGGCAAAGAATCTTCACAAAAAGCAGCTGATGCGATAATCAAACGATTTGAGGATATGGGAGAGGTGTCTTCAAAAAAATCAATTTCATTTAGCAATATGAAAGGCTATGAGATTGACGTAAAAATAAAGCAAGCGAATAATATGATTCGCGTACTTAGCGACACAGGCAGTACATACCTTTTAATGGTGAGTGTTCAAAATAAAAAACTGGAAAAAGATGTTATAAAAAAGTTCTTTAGTTCGTTAGTCCCTATTGAAAGAAAAAAACAGGATTTTATCGTTTTCAGTGACGACACAGGGGCTTTCAGGATAAACGTCCCTTCCAGTTTTAAACTAACAGAATCCAGCTATGAAAAAACTGCTTACAAAACTTTTTCGGGATATGATTATGCTAATGGCAGCGTTATTTCTGTTACTTATATAGATTATAAACCAGGTCTCTTTTTCCCTGATTTAAATCTGCTTTATGAAACTTCTTTTGATGCAATAAAAAAAGCACTCGCAAGCGAACCCTCAATAGCTGTGGATACTTTATTTAAAGGTTATAAATGCAGGGATTATAAAATTACGGCGAAAGATAATTCTACTATCTATATACGCTATATGATGAGAGGCTGCAGGCTATATATGATCTCTGTAACATATAAAGAAGAGTCTCATGAAGCCGACGCACTTAAACATCTCTCTTCTTTTGATTTTCTGCCACTTCGTAAAAGTAAACTTCAAATGTATACTTCAAGTGCAAAGGATTTTAAACTTCTGATGCCCGGAATTACAACAACGGTAATTGATTCATCAGATTCCAACAGCGAAAATCGCAAATTTGAATATGAAGCCCGTGATAAATTTTCCAACAACTGGATTAAGATTTACACTCACAGATTTACAGATTATCAATACCTGAAAAATGATAGTGAAGCTATTGCTTTTTTCAAAGAATATCTTGTTTCAGAAAAGAGTATTCTCCGGGATTCATCAATTACAATAAAAGGGAACAGAATAACAGGGAATTTTGTAGTGAATTCAGCCAAAAATCCAAACATTTCAAAACGTGTGAAAGCTGTTGCAAACGGACGAACGTTTTATCTCATTTTAACATTGGAAGATTCCATACAACATCCGGATAGTTTAAATAAGGCTATTTTCAATTCATTCGAAATACTCACTGAAGATAAATCCTTTAACGTGATGCTTCCCAAAAAGGACAGACTATTGACTGATCTATGCAGCAGTGATTCTAGTCAGCACAAAAAAGCACTTGATGTTTTTGCAAATTATTCATTTGCTAAAACTGATCAAAAGCAGCTTGAAGAAATGCTTTCAAAAAAATTCATAGATGATACCAGGCAGGACTCTGATCCATTTATGACAAGATCGCTCATATATAAACACATATATGAACTAATGGATACAACCGAAGAAATAGCCTTTATCAAAAAACAATACAATAATATGCCAGATACTGGTCGGATTCGCATAGAGGCATTGGCAGAATTAGCTACAATTGAGAATACAGAATCCATTTCTGCCTGGAAAGAATTAATCATATCAAAACCTCCTGTATCAGATTTTGATGACCTGGGCTATTGCACGGGAAGAATGGCAATTGATTCCCTGCCTCTGCTGGCATCCTTGTATCCGGAACTCAATCCGTTCATCAATAACAATCAGCTTAAAGAAATCTATTACAGCTTAACAGCTAATGCACTCAGGAATAAAATCATTGAATTGCCTGTATTTTCCTCCAATAAAGAAACGATGATCACAGAAGCTGTCTCTGAATATCAACTAATGAATACTGTACCTCCGGAAGGTGAACAATTTTACTATTCACCTACTTTTAATGATGTCATGCAGCTGCTTGACGCACTTCCAGCAATGGAGGCGGTTACTCAACTGAACAAACGAATTATTGCTGATACTATAACGGATGATAAAGTGGGTGCTTATTTATACCTGGCTAAAAACAACATTCAGATAAATCCCGCCCTGCTTAAAGGCTATCTAAAAAAAGCATCCAATCGGAATTTACTCTATGAAAAACTGGAAGAAATAAAAAGACTCGACGTATATCCTTCAGAAATGAAAAAACAAAAATTACTTGCTGAAGGCGATATCTCATTTGCTGCCAATTTTGACGAAGCCCCGGGTAAACTGGATTTTATTGAAGAACGAAAGATAGAACGCAATGGGAAAACTGTTCGTTTCTTCATTTACAAAATAAATTATGGTGAAGCTGATTCTTATCTTGGTGCTTCCGGCCCCTATCCTACGAGTGATGCGACACTTGTTTCAAGGGGAAGCGGAACAAGTATTAACCTCGATCCAATCGGAACCAAAAATATCAACCAACAAATCACTGAATTTCTGGATTTAATTCAGTGATGATACTGGTAAAATATCCCCTTATCAAACGGAGTCCACACACAAGCCCTGGCGCCACAGATCTTTAAACCCTTATTAGTCCAGGTATTGCAGGTATTGAATAATCCATAACGGCCTTTTGCTTCATAAAAAGAATCATGACTACCGTAATGGGCTTCTTTAATACATTCAGGAATTTTACTGCTCTCTGTCTCAAAGCTATTTTCAATATAACTAATCAGTTTCTGATAATTTTCTGCTGTCAGTTTAATCTTTTTGCAATGATCATCTTCGTCCATTCTTTTATAATACCTTGTATGAACCGCGGACCCATCTAAATAAAAAACAGCTTTAAATGCAGTGCTGAATTTCAGATCAGCCCAGCTTGGCGTTTCCAGGTAAAAACCTTTATCACCCCAGCCAAATGCCAGGTAGTTCATTGCTGTATCACCCGACAAGGTATTTTCAAATTTCACTTCTTTGGTCCAGTCCTTATATTCAGTAATTGCAGGTAAAACCAGATCAGTATGTATACCATTTGACAGGATATATATTTCAACTCCTTCAAGCGGTTCTTTGTATGAATTATTGTACGGAATAATGGATAGAATAGATGCCAATGACAAATAAATAAAAACAGCACCTGCTACTGCAATAAATATTCTCAATATCCATTTCTGGGTAAATTGAAATACGTTTTTCATACTTTTTCGAATTATTTATTTCCCGCAGATTGCGCAGATAGACGCTGAATAAATCTGCGCTGATCCGCGAAATCTGCGGGAAAATTTCTTACGAATCAATACTATTTTTTTGTTTTAAAATCATTGTTGTATTTTCTATACAATGCATATAGTACAATCGCAAACAAAGCCAATCCCCAGAATTTTGAAATGAAAATAAAGAATGATTCAAGGATGTTTAAGCCAAAAGTTAATGACTCCACAAGCTTTGTACCAAAGCCAGGTTCATAAGCAGCCGTATTCTTTTCGTTAAGAAATATCGTTCGTTTAACATCCTGACGTTGATACAGGATCAGGTTAATTGTGCTGAAACTGATTTGATCCTGCAAGGAGAGGTTATTGATTTTTGCATTGTCGGCCTGCTCTTGCTTGTCAAAAATATTTTCTTCAGCACCTGTTGTTTCATTCAGCTTTTTACCTTGAGTTGCAATTGCAGTCTTTAAACGTTCTTCATGTTTCGCAACTCTTTTTTGTGCAAGTTGGTTTGCAAAGATCTGAAGACCCACATCGCTGGCCTTGATCACCCTATAATCAAGATAGTCGATCAGCAGAGCTATTGATTTCAATGTGCTGTCCAGTTTAGTATTAGGTACGCGGATCGTCATTATGTTAGAAACAGTATAATGAATAGTTTCAACAGAAGAATCCGCACTGACCGGAGTGATTGTTTGATAATCAATATGACTGATCAGATCTGTATAGGTAACAAATCCATTCATTTGTGAGGTCAGGTCTTCAATCTGGAAGGTCTTTCTTGCCACATTATCTACCCGGAATTTCATCTCCGCCATGCGGATAAATTTTCGTGTTGTGTCTTTGTTCTTTTCCACTGCCGCCGAAGAAGGAACAAACCCATTTGCCGAAATGATTGAGTCATTTTTAGCTTCTTCCGTTGCTTCTTTTGCACTCATCCTATCCTCCCTGCTTGCATTTCCGCAAGACAGTACTGTTAAAGCCAGTCCGATTGTCAGGACAAATTTTGCACTTGTTTTCATGTTTTTAGTTTTTATTGGTTAAATGATCTTGAGTTAATTGATGATGCAAACTTAGACCCATCCAAAAAGTTTTTATAGAAAAACCCCTGTAAAGGGCTTGTAAATCATTTTACAATTTTGCAAATGCATTTTTTTGCGAAAAACCCTATATTTAATCTCTTCTATGCCGGCATCAGAACATAATTATTTTGAGATTCTTAAAAAGGAGATTGCCGATACTTATCGCAAAACGTATCCTTCCTGCCTGGCTCCGGTTGAAGAATGGAAAGGGCAAGACATCGCTAACTTCCAGGAAGAACTGATCATAAAGGTGAAGGGAAGAATCAGCGAAAAGTGGTTTTATACCCACCTTAAATCCCAAAATGATAAATTACCCCGCATTGATATGCTGAATATGCTTAGTCAGTACGCGGGATACCAGGATTGGAGGGATTTTACAAACCAAAAACAGGATTTTACAAAAGAAACCCAACCAAAAAACGAGTCTGCTATTCCCGAACCGTCTGCTCCCATCCCCTCCAAAGAGGAAAAACAGGAAACTGCAGTTCAGCCGAAATCAAAAAAATATAAAGCATTACCTATAATATTGGCGGGGATAACTGTTGCTTTGTTTCTGATATTAAAAGAAAATAGCAAACAGTATCGCTGCTGTTTTGTTGATTTGAACGGACAGACTCTTATCTCCAATTCTAAACTTGAAGTGAGGATTTTAAAAGACGGGGAATCACCCGTTGCTGTCTATCCGGATAACAGTGGATGTTTTGAATACAAAACAAAAGATGAACAACTGCGCTTTGTTGTGAGTTCACCTTATTATAAGATAGATACTATCACACGGTTTCTGAACAGAAAACAGACAGAAGAAAAAATAAAACTTCAAACCAATGATTATGCTTTAATGATCCATTATTTTTCCACTTCAAATATTAACGACTGGAAAAGCCGCAGAAATCAATTGAACGATATGATCTCGAAAGAGGCAAAAATTTTCCAGGTATATGAAAACGGCAACGGAATGGAATTATATAATAAAGAAGAATTTATCAATAAGATCACGATGCCAATCAACAGTTTAAAGAATATTGAGATACTGGAGACAAATTATAATGGCAACCAGATTGTGTTATTGCGTTTTATTCAAACCCGGGTAAGCAAATGAAAAAGAATCTATATATATATTTCTTTGGATTGCTACTGTTTGCTTTGCTGCTTATCTCTTGCGGCAGAGCAATGCGTGAAAACGAGATGGCAAAAATGAAAAGCAAAGCAGATACTATAATAGTGAACAATGCCAACATGCTTGATGCCTTTGAAGCAGACAGTTTGAGTCCTGAGCAATTGACGCTATTTCAACAGAGAGGCCAGCAAAAGCTGGAAGATTTTATTAATTATATTGAATTAATCTCCAATAAAAAATATGACCGCGAATTACGCTTGGCAGCTTGTCAGCAGGCTCTTGAACTTTTTACCGATAGCTCTGTAGAAGTAAAAATTTCAATTCGGGATACAACATTAAAAAGCCAGACGATTGCTGCATTTTTAAAAGAGGTCTATATCAGCGATTTTGATTCCGTTAAAATAAAAACGGACCTGGTTGCGGTTGCTCAGCCCCAGTTAACAGGCAAGCCACTTATTTATTCAGGTCCCGTGAAAGCAAAAGTAAACATGCAGGCGTATAAAAAGGCTCAACTTGTTATTGACCTGAATTCGACACATACCGCCAGCACATTGATTTGCAAAACCGAAAAAAAATTCGGCAATGAATCAAAACGTGTATGGACTGTCTCCATCGGGAAAATAAATTAATGGTTGAATTTAACTCATAAAAGTATAGCCTTTTCTTTTACCTGAACATCAGAACCTTCAGCAAGAAATACAGAAGCAGGCTTTTCATTGGAAAGAAATGCAAATTCATTTCCGTAACATTTTAAAAAATCGACTTTTATTGAGTAGTGCTGGACAGTATACATTTTCCACTGTGGATGCTCCACTGCATATTCAGAAGTTTTGGCAGCAGCACATTTCGTATACCCCCAATAATGTTCTGCTATAAACTCTGCTTCGCTTCCGGTTTCAATATGCTGTAATTCATTATCACTTTGTACATGAAATGAATTCCAGTCCCCGTGCTTCCACCTGTATTCTGTTTCCAATTGATTTCCGTTCGTTTCCCATTTGTGCTCCATAGGAATCGTCTCATAATTTTCCTGGTAAATACGATTGGCAACCCACGTCAGCGCCAGTTTAGGAACAAACTCTTTTATAAAAACAACTCCTCTCCTCCAGTCCGATTCATGTTTATACCCGACATAAAAGCGCAGATTTACTTCCTGGAAATCCGAATGAAAAGGGATTTTCACGCCCTTTAACTTTGTATTGACAAACATAAATCCGACAAGACTTATGTAACAGGTATTATTCCAAAGATCCAGTTCTGTTTTGTATGGTAAATATTTGCGCAGTAAGTCCGGGTCAACTGCATAGTTTGCAATCGCAAGTCTTCTCCATTCCGCTGTCAGAAATCCTTTACTCACTTACTATTTATTATATTATTTACCGCACTCTTCACATCCGGAAAATAAAATTTATATCCGCTGTCTGTGATCCGTTTTGGAAGAACCCACCTGCTTTTTAAAATCAATTCTGTTTCAGTTCGGATGATTACAGCTCCTATTTCAAGCAGCCATGCAGGCGCAGGCAGACCGATTGGCATTCCGAATTCCTTACGGATGATTTTCATGAACTCATCATTCTTTACCGGAACAGGAGAAGTACAATTTACTGCCCCGTTTATATTTTCATGCTCAGCAATCCACTCCACAATTCCGCAAATATCCCTTTCATGAATCCAGCTTACCCACTGCTTTCCATTGCCCTGCTTTCCTCCTAAACCAAATTTTACCAGGTTTTTTAATCTTGGGAAAACGCCTTGATCCGGTCCTAACACAAGACTTATCCTGAGGATAACTTTACGAATTTTTTCAAAACGTTTTGATTGCTCCAGAAATGCTCCTTCCCACTTTTTGCAAACTTCCACTGAAAAGCCTTCTCCTGTTTCTCCATCATCTTCATTCATGGCTCGGTCTTCCGAATGGCGATAAATAGTCGCCGAAGCGCTCTGCATCCACACCTTTGGCTGAACTGTTAACATATCAATTGCTTTCGCCAATACTTCTATTGAATTGGTTCTCGAATCAAAAATCTCCTTTTTATTTTTTTCTGTGTATCTGCAATTCACATTTTTACCGGCAAGATTAATAAGCAGATCAGCACCTTCCAGTTCTTTGACCCATGGACCAATTGTTTTAGCATCCCACTGAACAGTCCTGATATTTCCATCAGGCTTCTTCGCAGAACGACTCAGAATAATAATCTCTTCTGCATTATTTTTAAAATGCTTTTGTAAGGCCGTGCCCAACTGACCGGTTCCGGCAGCAAGGACAATTTTTTTATAGGTCTTCATGTGAATTTAGTTATTGGTAGCATGTCCTCTTCCTTAATGAATTCCGGCAAATTCAGAGGCCATTGATTTGTCTTAAGATAATAGCCCCATTCAAAAAGTTTTAATGCAGTCGTTACATCTTCACTTTTCTGAATATAAAAACTTACCCATCCTGAATTTTTAAAGCTGTGATGTTCCAGTGCAATTTCTCTGCTGATTAATGTCTGTTTGATGGAACGGCTAAACAAAATGTCAAGGATTCCTGATCCGTGAATATGCCCAATTTCTTTTTTATTTATATTGAACTGCATACCGCCATATTTATGCGAAGTCATATAAATTCCAGGCCAGGATGAAATTTCCCTTTCAATTTTATCCATGTATTCAAACAACTGGGGCTTCATAAGTAAAGTCATCAGCAACTGCATTCCCTCATAACCTTTCGCTATCAATGGCACATGCTTAAAAAAAGGAAAATACCGGGTCACTATTTTAAAAAACTTATTGTTCATGTTCAGCAAGGTATTTTATATGTTCCATAACGCGTAAATGTACATTCCTGGTAATGGATGATGCCCATATGTCGTAATACCAGACTGGTGCGATATATAATCTGTACCAGCTGTTTCCTGTGAGTGTTGTTGTTCCGTCTCCATTATCTTTCAGGATAAATTGCCCTTTCAGAATATCAATATGTCCCATAATTTCCGGATCGCGTGGCTGATGTGTAATATCGAACGTCAGCTCTTTGTTCTGGTCATAAACGGACATGACCTCATCAAACACATAACCGTTACTGAAAACACATTTTCTTCCGGCTCCTTTATAATGACCGTCAACAGTGCTCTGTACAGGATAAGGCATACCCACCCTGAATAACCAGAAAGAAGGTTTTTCTTTAATTGGTTCGTAAGCATCAACATATTTCCAAACCTGTTCTGGCGAAGCTTTGATCGTCACAACGTCCGCAACCATATTATCATAAGTGTGGACTGACAAAGAATCCGAAACTAAAAAAAGAAAAAGGATAGAGACGAAGCTTACGTTCAGCGTATTGTTTTTCTTTTTAAATAAATATCTGCCGATTGAAACCCCACCGATTATAAAACCAAAGATTAAAGGGGAAACAATGATCAGACAGATAACTCCTTCGCGCAATACAATTGCACTTAACAAGATTCCATACAAACCGCAAATTACAGCATTCCATGTATATTGTTTGCCTGTCAATTGAGAGTTCCGCCAGAAAAAAGCACAGGTAACACCCATTAAAACAGGGACAATTATAAAATCTGAAAAAACAAATATACCACCAACATCAGGAAGGCGGTTTCTTTCCGTATAATCTATAATCCACTTGCTTATGGCGACAAGAAGTAGTCCGATTGCATTGGCCGCAATCATGCCCCGGATAACAGGGTTGACATTGAGTTTCATGATCGTTTATTTTAGGTTAAATAATTTTTCCAATCCTCACTTTCTGCAATTGTCTTTATTGTTTCATTTCGTTTAAGCAAAAGATTTTTCATGTAGTTTCTTAAAATCAGCCGGTCGACCAGCTTTCCCAGAATTCCAAGCGGAGATTCAAAATCAAAATGATCAGTCATAATAGTTGAACTCCCTTCCGCTTTAAAATAATGCTGGTGGTATATTCTTTTAAAAGGACCGCTTAACATTTCACTAACGAAATAGGCTGGTCTTTCATAAACCGGGATTTTAGTTGTCATTTCCATATAGATCCCAAAATGTTTTGCTCTCCAGGTCACAGTATCACCGGCTTTCATCAATCCACTGGTTATACCTCTTACCGCTTCCTCTTTTGACCATTCAACAGATTTCCGGTGCAGATCAACACTTAAAGAAAGGAGAAAGCACCTTTCTGCAGGAGCATTAATTTTGGTTTCGAGTATGATGGCTTGACTTTTCATGACTCTGTTGTTTTTATTTCCAGAACTTTATCAGTGAACCCCAGAACCAGCTTTCATCAGCTTTTACAGCCGTCTCCAGTACCTTATTTATTTTTTTTGAGAAATTCTGAATATTCGTGACCGTCTCACTCAGCGCTTTTGATTTTTTATCATTCTTATCACCGTCAATATTTTTCAGTTCTTCCAGGATCTCGATCACCGGTTCCAATTCCCGTTTTCTGCGCTCTTTAACAATTTGTACGGCTACTTTATGAATATCCTTGTCTGCATGAAAAAACTCTTTGCGTTCCCCCGAACGGATTTCCTTTTTTACAAGTCCCCAGTCCATCAATGCGCGCGTATTCATATTTGCATTTCCCCTGGAAACATTCAGCTGTTCCATAATATCTTCCGTTGTCAATGCTTCCGGTGAAATAAGCAGCAATGCATGGATCTGCGCCATCGTCCGGTTAATGCCCCATGAAGTTCCCAGTGAACCCCAGGCCTGAATAAATTTCTCTTTTGCTTCGTTGTATTTCATAAGTGATTTTGATTTGCTTATACAAATATATATTAAGTTATTAAACTTTCAAAACATATTGAAAGTTCAATAACTTAGTACTAGCAAAAAATAAAATAGCATAATAAATGTCTGGAAATGAAAACTTTAGGTCATATGCGTCTTACCTCAAAAATATTTTGTTTATTCAGGGTGACCTTTTTCAATTTCGACCATTAACAGTATAAAAGGGAGTAAAATGACTGACCAGCAAATCATAGAACAGATAAGAAGTAATAGGAACGACAAGGCTTTCCTGGCTTTGTACAAGCATTTTCCAATGGTGAGAAAGCTGGTCCTGACCAAAGGCGGAAACCTGGCTGATGCTGAAGATCTTTACCAGGAAGCACTGATTATTCTATGCCGTAAAATAAATGAAACTGATTTTAAACTGACCGCTCAATTAAGTACTTATTTATACAGCGTATGTAGGTTTCTCTGGAAAGATGAATTAAAAAAACGGAAGAAATTCCAGTTTGCCGATTTTGAGACAGGCATCGACCAGGGCGAAGAAGATAATCTGTCGGAACTGGTTTCACAAGAAAACAATATAAAACTGGCAGAGAAAATTGTTAATGAGTTGGGCGAACGTTGTCGCGAACTACTGCTTCTCTTCTATTCTAGAACAATGAAGCTCACGGAAATTGCAAAAAAAATGGGATACAATTCAGAGAACACGGCAAAAAATCAAAAGTATAAATGCCTTGAATCAGCTAAATTAAAATTGAAAGAATTAAATCAAACAACGTATTAATTCAAACGTAAAATAGAAAGACATGCGTAAAGAACTTGAATTGATAGAAAAGATTGAAAAGTATTTGAACGGTCAATTGACTGCAACTGAGAAGATGGAATTTGAGAAGGAGTTGGCTTCCAATCCATCGTTAAAAGAGCAGGTTGATCTGCAAAAGCAGGTACAACAAGGTGTTCAACGTATCCAAATAAAGAAGCAAGTCCAACAGGCGTTTAAAAAATATAAATGGACAAAGAACTTTAAAAACTGGGGGCTTGGTGGATTAAGCATGGCGATTGTCGCAACAGCCATCGTATTTTTTACTTATAAAAATCCGGTCGAAAAAAGTAATCCATTAGGTATGAAACAGCCTTTGCCGGAATTGAATGAGAATGGAGAAAAATTATGGAGTGATGCAGACAAATATCTGCCGGCACAATACTTTGAACTAGACCCTGCAAAGGATACAGTTATTGAAACAGAACAGGGAATTGTATTTTCTATTCCCGCCAATTGTTTTTTGAATGCTGATGGGAAGCCAGCGAAGTCTCCTATAAAATTGGAAATCAAAGAAGCGCTGGATGCTAATTCTATTATTCAGGCCGGACTATCAACCCGTTCGGGAAATCAGCAACTCGAAAGTGCAGGAATGTTTTACTTGAACGCAAGAGCTGAAAATGAAACATTAAAGATTGATCCATATAATTCAGTTTATGCTGAAATTCCTGCTGCTAAAAAGAAAGAAGGCATGATGCTGTTTGAAGGAAAAAGACTTTCCGACGGAACAATTGACTGGACAAATCCCAAACCGTTGGAAAATTATTTAATTCCGGTCGATATTAATACACTTGATTTTTATCCACCGAAATACATTGACTCATTGGCTGCAATGGGCCGTGATGTAAAGAATAAAACATTTACGGATAGTTTGTATTATTCCTTTGCGTTTCAACCCACTCCTCCACCCGTTTCTGCTCCCAACCCATTCGGCATATTAGCAGATTCAACAAGGACTGACACGATTAAGACATTTCAGACGGTCAGGCATAAAGATGGTTCCAAGATATTCAAGCAAAACTGTGCTATGTGTCACAGACTTGATAACCAAAGATTAACAGGTCCAGGTTTAGCAGGAGTTGCTGATCGGGTTCCGCAACCTACAAATGCATGGCTTTTCAAATACATCAAAAACAACCTGCAGGTCAAAAAAAGTGGAGATAAATATGCTCAAAAATTATCCAACGATGGAGGTGGAATAATGACAGTATTTGACGGAACAATTTCGGATGAAGACATTAAGGCCCTTGTAAATTATCTAACAAATACAAAAAAACATGAAAATGCCTTTTCTTCAGATCCTGTAGATCCAGCAAAAGTAAAAGCAATCTGGAATGAAAAATTCAATAACACACTCATCTCTACCAAACAATTTGAAGAGCGCTTAAAGTACATGCATTCCGCCTGCAACGGAAGCAAAGCGCTGGACCTGTACATCAATAATATAGAAAAAAACATGTGCACAATTGATTCCATTGCTGCTAAAACAACCGGAGATGATAAATTCTATGAGTTTGCAGCAAGAGGAAATGGCAAAGTAAAAGCAGACAGAAAACAACTAGAAAAACTTAAATTTTATTATGAAAATAAATCTAAAGCATATGCACAAGCCGTGGCTAAAACCCAGGAAAAATTCATGAAAGAGCAAGAAAGAATGAATAAGAGAGCGGAAAACGTAAGAGAAAAACAAAATGAAAAAGAAAGGATAATGAACTGGAATAATTTCAATGAAGAATTCAAAATTAATTTGAAAGAAGCTTATCGCCAATTAGGTAAGCCTTACGTTGAGAGACCATTACCACGTTCAACTTATGGGGTTAGTATTTCTATGCCGGGCTGGAAAAATATTGATGCTTATGTTGTTGAATCTACTCTAAACCACACAACATTAAACTATACAGCCGAGAATGGAAAAAAAGCAGTAATAAAATACGAACCCATTTCTGTTCAGATAAGTGGGGAAGAAGGATACGACAGGGTTCTCGCATACCTGATTCCAGATCAGTTGGATGGTTTTACCCGCATGAAAGACGGCAATGGAAAATTTACAGAAAGTCTGAATGAATTATTAAAATATAAACTGATCTGCATTGGTTATAAAGGTTCTGACGTATTTCTATATACAAATGACATGGTAAATCTGAGAACCTATGATAAGGTAAGCCTGAATAAAGTTGATCAGCAAACGCTGAAAAACGAATTAAATAAACTCAAAGCACGTGAGCAAACCGGATTAATTCTGGATGATGTGGATTACCAGCAATTCGATCTGAAAGAACAACAAAGACAAAACAAACTTTGGGATTTAGAAGTTTTCAGAAATCATATTCAGCATATAATTTTTCCTTGTATTCCGGAAGGATCTATGACTGAGAGTCGACAATAGAAGTCAAACCAAAAATATTTTTCTATGATCTATCAATTCTTTTAATCTGCAAGATGAGCGGGAAAATTAGTACCGATGTTCAATTATTATTTTTGTAACAGCTTGTTATTACACTATTGCTTCACCAACTTCCCCGTCAGGTATTGTCCTTTATCAGAATAAACTACATACATATAAATTCCTGCAGGCATTTCTTTCTCCAGGTCAAGTGTAAAAAAACGGCTGCTGACTGCGATTGTTTTCACTCTTGAACCAGTGATATTATATAGATCAAGCGAAACATAATCGTTGAAATTTATTCCGCCCTCAAAAGCAAAAGATACACTGGTACTTGCGGGATTCGGATAAACCTTAACTGAAACATTCTCCTTGCTTTCCTGAACTGAAGTCAATCCTGAAAATGCCTGTGGTATTGTAAAGCCTTTTGTTCCTGCAACAGCATGCATATTTGTAGCATCCTGAATATAGGCAAGAACACCCGCATTATGTGCTTTTACTTCTGCAGGATAAGAAAAAGTAACAGTACCTGTTGTATCAGCTGCAGTAAAAATTCCCTTTCCGGTTAACTGTCTTGTAATATGTTTATACCTTAATGTTGAACCACAATTTTCTCCCGCTGTTACATGGGCGGATAAGCCATCTTCATACATAGCCACATATAAGTTTTCAGTCGCGTTATGGGCCGAATTTAAAAGTGAATAACTGATCGTGACAGAATGCGCAACGGTATCAATGGATATCGGCTGAATGCAGACACCCCGTGTAGCAGTCTGCTTGAAATAAGAAGCTGCTGTTGAATTAGCCTGAGTTGGGGCAATATCTCTCAACGTTGATTTTTCTCCCTGGATGATCATTTCAGGAGTGCCGGTAGATGATGCTCCCGCAACATAGGTATAATCTTTTTGCAAATCAGTATATACAGAAGACGAAAGCGGATCAACCCAGGTAGAAACTCCGCAAGGCCCATACAAAGGCACATTCCAGTAGTCTACGTGATGAGCTAAAAACAATGCATTGAGATTGGCATTGGTGCTGTCCATTGCATTAAAATAAGCATCCGCATTTGGACAAGAGCTGCATCCTTCCGAACAGAATAATTCTACGAGTACAAAATTCTGAATAGAACATGTGCTTTGCACGGATGTGTTTTTTTCACTGACATCCAGATTAGCTGCAGATGAAGGATAGTCAGCGGATCCAATTTTTTTAATTTCAATTTCACTTTTTTTAGTTTGCGAAAAACTGCAAATGCCCTGGATGATAAATAGGCTGGCTAGTATTATTTTTCTCATCTTATTTCTTGTATTTAGTGACTATACAAGTTTAGTTCAGATGAAAGCGGAAGACAAACCAATTTAGCCGATACTTACGGTATAAGAACGCCACTAACCTGCCGGCAGGCAGGCAGGCAGGTGTCACCAATTAGCACTAATTTATTTGAGATATAACAGCCACTATTTTAGGTAATTTTTCGTGAAAATTCGTGTAATTAGTGGCAGATATGTGATTTTATTTCTATGATGCGACAAGTACTATTTGAGAAGCTTCTTTTTTGCTATTTATCCAGTTATAACAGCCACTTTATCTGCACTCAGTAAATAGGGTGAAAAATACGCGGGGATATTACTCAAAGGCAATACTTCTGGTTTCAGCTTTATCCCGATTTTATTTTTCATGAAATCACGTCTTGCCTCTATTCTTTTCCAAGATTCAGGAAACCGTTTCGACCATTCATTACGAAGTTGTTCATCTGCCAGCACTACTCCATCCTCCATATTTGCGCAAACAAATTCTCCTTTACTCACCGGAATAATATCTGCCTGCAAAGCCATTCCCGAATATAATTTCACTTTTGAATCATTCGTAAAAGGTGAATTGACCCACTCATCCAGGTGTAAAGTATGTCCGGGATTTAAAGCGAAATCGAAAATAGAATTATCCTTTATAGCTTCTACTCTCTTTACAACATCGTCCGCTGAAACACCTATTCCTATTGTTTCATACCAGATAACTACACAATGAAAATAATTTTTCCAGAATTTTTCATAAAACGCTGCCACATTTTTATTAAGCTGTTCGCCGTTCTCTGCAACCATTCCCGCACGTGCCGTCAAAGCACCCCACACGCCAAAAGCAGATGTGAATGGATCTTTGAGAGCTACTTTTTTATGAGAAGGACTGCTTAAACCCATTCTAGCTTTTTCTCCTGAGGAAACCATTGGGTGACAAGAAAGTGGAAGTCCATCGCTGATATAATTTGCAGACAACTCATATTCTCTTACTCCCACACGAATCTGTCTGATCATTTTTTTCATACTCTCCGAAGTACGTGTACTCGCCCATTCAAAACAAACCAATTCTTCCAGACAGTTGCGATGACGTAAACCTTTTTCATTATCCATGAAAATACCGGATGCATTTATCACAGTAGTTGCATCACCCGTTAATTTACGAAGTACATCAACCATATAGGCTGGCAGATCCAGGAATTTTTTATCAGCAGAAAAGTATTTGTAATAACAACATCCCACAGTCATGCCTTTGCCGATACCAAACGTGGCAAATAATTCCTCAAGTGACCTGGACCTGGAACGATCTTGTCCCATAAAACTAAATTCCTGGTACAACTCATACTCCATTGGAATTGGAACAATACCTGTATAACCAATATTTTCATTGCCCAACAGCATTTTACGTTTCCCGTTTTTATCCAGCAATAAAAGTCCTTCCTCAAAGCGGGGATCGAGGTTGGTCAAATAAGCAAGGTTGGCCGAATGCTCCCTGTCAGCAAAGACAAGCAATACATCAATCTTCTCTTCCTTCATTTGTTGAATCGCAGCACTGATCCTTTTTTCAAATTCTTCCGCAGGAATCTGAACCAACTCTTCACTCATACCAAAATCCGGAAGTTTAACTTGTTTTAAAGCAATTGTGACAGGCATAATTTTTGTTTTAATCTGTTCTGCTAAGTTAAATTATTTAGAAGTCTGATAAATCTGTTTTAAATTAATTAGCAGTAAAATTTATACTTTTAATAAAATAACTTATCACGGATTTTATGACAACAAGAAAAGATTTTATAAAAATGGCAACCCTTGGAACTACAGCTCTTTCGTTTGGAAAGCTAAATGCATTTTCATCACCTGTAGAAAATAATGATCCGGTAAATAAACCAATTGTGCTCTCAACATGGGCGCATGGAATTCCTGCAAATGAAGCGGCCTGGAAAGTGCTTTCTGCCGGTGGACGTGCGCTGGATGCTGTTGAAATGGGTGTTAAAGTTCCCGAAGCTGATCCCAATGTTCATTCTGTTGGTTATGGAGGATTGCCTGATAGAGATGGCCGCGTAACCCTTGATGCCTGCATCATGGATGAAAACGACAATTGCGGTTCAGTTGCATTCCTGGAAAATATTATGCATCCGATTTCTGTTGCAAGATTGGTAATGGAAAAAACGCCTCACATTATGTTAGTCGGTGAAGGCGCACAACAATTCGCACTCAGCAATGGTTTCAAAAAAGAAAATCTTTTAACAGCTGATGCAGAAAAGTCATGGAAGGAATGGCTGAAGACTTCTGAATACAAACCCATCATCAATATAGAAAACCACGATACGATCGGAATGATCGCATTAGATAAACAGGGAAATCTTTCAGGTGCATGTACTACAAGCGGACTCTCGTACAAAATGCACGGACGTGTGGGTGATTCACCTATTATTGGAGCCGGACTTTATGTCGACAATGAAATTGGTGCAGCAACTGCAACAGGTGTCGGAGAAGAAGTGATCCGCATTGTCGGTTGTCATTTGGTAGTTGAACTAATGCGTCAGGGACATACTCCTGAAGAAGCCTGCCGACTGGCTGTTGAGCGGATCGCAAAAAAGAAACCGGCTAAATCAAAAGAGATCCAGGTCGGGTTTTTAGCACTGAATAAAAAAGGTGAATACGGTTCTTATTGCTTGCAGAAAGGATTTAATTACGGAGTGTATTCGAATAGCATCAGCAATAAACTGTTTGACGGAAAAAGTTATTATTAAGAATAGCTTTTATAAGTTATGCCCGATAGTTTCTCATGCATAAATAATCACATTTTTTATACATGAGAAATACAGATACGAGATACAAATAGGATGCAAAAAGATACTTGAAAATTTATTTTTTAAGTAAATCAAACAGTTCTTTGTTTACATAAAGCGTCTCTTTCCAAACTTGTTTTGATTGCAGAACTTTTATTTTCTCCAGTTCCTTTAAATATTTGGATGCTGTTACCCGGGAAATACCAAAACGTTTGGTCAGGTATTCATTTTTGCAATATGGATGCTCAAACAATAATTCTATCAATTCTTTGCTATATACTTTCGGGGCTTTTTTCTTTACAAATTCCTGCGTTTTCGTAAACAGATCGCTGATTGCTTTTACTTGCTGAATGGTTTCGTTGGCTGTCTGCTCAACTCCTTTCAAAACGTATAATACCCACCCTTCCCAATTGCCTTTTATACGCACATCCTGTAACAAACGATAATAGTCGGCTTTGCTATCAATAATGTAAGCACTCAAATATTGTACGTCGTCAAACTAATAATCTTTTATACACTTCATAACTCTGAAGCACTATTAATTACCCTATTCCGAATCCTTCTGTATTAATATCATAATGTCCTTCACTATGTCTGAAACTCAAAACGGGAATTGTTGAGTGATTTACAATTTGTTGTGCAAATGTGCCAAGAAAAATTCCGCTTGACTTTGACTCATGTCCTGTATTTATTACTATCAAGTCGCATTTATTCTCTGTGGCATATTTCATTGCCGCCTTTGAAAGATTTCCCTTGCTTACAATTGTGGTTTTATAGGAAAGTTTTTCTGCCGTAATGATTTTTTCAACTGATGCCGTTCTGACCTCGATTTCACGTACTCCGCTTCCATCATTGGATACTTCAAGACCAAGAATATGAATTTTAGCTCCAAATAATTTAGCAATCTGTATTGCCAGATTTACTTTTTCACGGCTGTGCAATGAATTATCGATCGGGATCAATATATTCTTGAATTCAGATTTGCTTTTTTTGTTTTGCATTGTCAAAACCGGCACAGTTGAAAGTGTGACTATTCTTTGTGCGTTGCTTCCAACGAACAATTCTTTATAGCCGGATGCTCCGTGCGTACCCATAATAATAAGATCTATTTTTTTCTTTTTAGAAAAATCAATAATCTCGGAGTAGATATTTCCGGCAGTAACATGAATCAAAGGTTTAATGCCGAATTTGCTTTTAATGCTTTTACGAATTTCCTCCATTTTTTTCTCTACAGCTTTTTCAAGATCTAAAAGCGATGGAAGTAATGTTTGTGTTTCGGGAACAACGGAGAAGTAATATCCATTATATTCCACAACATGCAAAAGATATAGATCTGCTTTTATTAACCTGGCTAACGTTATCGCTTGTGTAACTGCAATATCCGATGTCTTTGTAAAGTCAACCGGAACAAGGATCCTTTTTATTTCATTATTTTTCATCGCAATATATTTATGGTTTTCAAATACTGGTATTCAGTAGTATGCAATGTAATCAAATTTTAATGGGAAATAATGAACGACTGAATTGGGAGGTTTTTTAAAATAAATTTCCATGTAGGTGTCTTCAATATCAATGCTTCGTTTGTAAGTGTGGTAATGGGTTTGAATCGTTAGAGTAATTTACTTTCCGATACAAAACTTCGAGAAAATATTCTGCAGTAAATCATCCGTACTGACTTCACCTGTAATGAGACCGAGGTGATGAAGTGCGTTTTTAATATCAACAGAAATTAATTCTCCGGAAATATTTTTGGAAAGTCCGTCATATACTTTTTCAAGCGCGCTGCCAGCGTTTTGTAAAGCCTGTACGTGACGGGCGTTGGTAACAACGGTCTCTGTTACATTAACGGTACGGCTGTCGAAGAGATCTACAAAACGTTTGCGCAATGCGTCAATGTTCTGGCGTTCTTTGGCGGAAATGAAAATAATATCTTTAAATGCAGCAAACTCACGCTCTGTATATTTAAGGTCTTCTTTCTCTATTTTATTTCCTACAATGATCAGTTGAGAATGTTCATTCAGGTGTTCTCTCACTTCATCAATTTCTTTCTGAAGTTCTTTGCTGGTCAGTTCATGTACATCAAACAAATAAACAATGATGGATGACTTCTGGATTTTTTCAAATGTGCGGGAAACGCCTATCTGCTCGATCAGGTCTTGTGTCTGACGGATTCCGGCTGTATCAATAAAACGGAATAAAATTCCATCAATGCTTATTTCATCCTCAATGGTATCACGTGTGGTTCCGGGAATTTCAGAAACAATAGCTCTGTCTTCATCCAGTAAAACATTCAGCAAAGTGGATTTACCGGCATTCGGTTTACCCACAATAGCAACCGGGATCCCGTTCTTGATCACATTTCCTAATTCAAAGGAGTCGATCAGGCGATGAATGATGCGCTGAATAGAAATAATCAGTTGTTTTAAATTGTTACGGTCAGCAAACTCAACATCCTCTTCACTGAAATCCAGCTCCAGCTCTATCAGCGAAGCAAAGTTCACCAGGTTTTCGCGCAGTACTTTTATCTTGCTTGAAAATCCTCCGCGCATCTGCTGCATAGCAACCTGGTGTGAAGTTGCAGAAGTAGAAGCGATCAGATCTGCCACAGCTTCTGCCTGCACAAGGTCCAGGCGCTTATTGAAAAATGCACGCAATGTGAATTCCCCAGCCTCAGCCAAACGCGCACCTTTGCGGATCAATAATTGAATCAGCTGCTGTTGTATATAACGTGAACCGTGACAAGAAAACTCGACTATATTTTCGGCTGTATACGAGTGCGGACCAACAAAAACACTCATCAGTACCTCATCCAGCACAATGTCCTTCTCTTTGATCACACCAAAATGAACAGTATGCGATTTTAAGTCTGCCACATTTACAGGCTTTCCATTCTTTTTATGAAATAAAGCGCTGCAGATTTCAAAAGCAATCTTGCCCGAAACGCGGATAATACCAATCGCTCCAACTCCGTCGGGCGTGGCTAGTGCAACAATTGTGTCGCTATTTAATGGATCGTATCTGATAAAAGTGGGGTTAATTCCTGCTAAATATAACAATTAGGCTAAAAAGACAAATCAACTGGCCGTTTCATATTTATTAAAAGATTCTAACAAAGCGTCCATTTCCAACTTTCATAATTGCGAAAGCCGGGTCAAAAAATTATCTTCGCACTGCATTTAAAACAAAAAACTATGAGCGTTTTAGTAAATAAGAATTCGAAAGTAATTGTACAGGGGTTTACTGGTACTGAAGGCACTTTTCACGCTTCCCAGATGATAGATTACGGAACCAATGTAGTTGGTGGCGTTACACCCGGAAAAGGAGGGTCAAAACACCTTGACAAACCTGTATTCAATACTGTTCAGCAAGCTGTTCAATCAACCGGAGCCGATGTTTCCATCATATTTGTTCCGCCTGCATTTGCTGCGGATGCTATTATGGAAGCCGCTGAAGCCGGAATAAAAGTAATCGTTTGCATCACCGAAGGAATTCCTACACGCGATATGATCGCTGCCAAAGAATATATCAAAGGCCGCAACTGCCGCCTGATCGGACCAAATTGTCCTGGCGTAATTACTGCAGGAGAAGCAAAAGTGGGCATCATGCCCGGTTTCGTTTTCAAAAAAGGTAAAATCGGTATTGTATCAAAATCAGGAACCTTAACCTATGAAGCAGCTGACCAAACCGTAAAAGCCGGCCTGGGAATCACGACTGCTATTGGTATTGGCGGAGATCCGATCATCGGAACGTCCACAAAAGAAGCTGTTGAGTTACTCATGAACGATCCTGAAACGGAAGGCATTATTATGATCGGTGAAATCGGTGGAACGATGGAAGCCGATGCCGCAAACTGGATCAAGGCAAACGGTACTAAACCTGTTGTTGGTTTCATTGCAGGCCAGACTGCCCCAGCAGGCCGTACTATGGGCCATGCAGGCGCAATTGTTGGGGGTGCCGATGATACAGCAGCTGCTAAAATGAAAATATTACGCGAGTGCGGTGTTCACGTTGTTGAATCCCCTGCTGTTATTGGTAAAACAATGGCTGAGGTATTGAAAAAAGTAGTCGCATAGATCACTCTGTGCTTCGGACAACTCTCCTTCAGGAGAGAGAAAAAATAAAAAACCCGTTGAAGTGCTACAACGGGTTTTTTATTTTATTTATTTTATTTATGTCTCTCCTTTTTCAAGGAGAGATGTCCGAAGGACAGAGAGGTCCTTTTCCAAGCCATGTCCGAACAGAGAAGCCTTAGTACAATTCACTTATCCAAATCATACTTATAAATCGGATCTATCGCCGTCTTGGAATCCATATACACCAGGTCTTTCAGAATTCCATCTTTCAAACCGTACACACAGCCATGCAATGTAGGTCTCCCCTCCTTTGTCCAGGCTTCCTGGATAAGACTGGTCTTGGCCAGGTTCAACACCTGTTCCCGTACATTTAACTCTACCATCAGGTTCTCGCGTTCTTCCAAAGTTTTTAGTGCATCCACTTCTTCGCGGTGAAAACGATATACATCCTTGATATTTGTAAGCCAGCGATTAATTAGACCAAATGATTTATTTGTCATTGCCGCCTGTACACCGCCGCAACCATAATGGCCGCAGACAATAACATGCTTCACCTTCAGTACATCCACCGCATACATTAAGACGGTCATAAGATTCAGATCGGTATGAACAACCAGGTTGGCGACATTACGGTGTACAAATATTTCTCCTGGTTTTGTATTGGTAATTTCATTAGCAGGGACACGGCTGTCCGAACAACCTATCCATAAAAACTGAGGAGTCTGAAGGCCGGAAAGCTCTTTGAAAAAATTAGGCTCAGCTTTTACCTGCTGTTTAGCCCATTCTTTATTTGCAATTAAAAGATCGTTATATGATTTCACGGGCTGGATTTAAAATGTGACAAATTTAGTTCTTCTTTTATTACAATTGGAACGCGTAAAGTATCCCAGGTCAAGTGATACTTCAACTATGATTCTTACTGTTAACGGATTTGTAGGCTTGTACGAATTGTTGGACGTTTTGTAAAACTGATCATTAAGCGGATAAGAATGATCTGTCGACTTCCCTCCTGCATCACTTATAATATCTGAAAGTGCATATGTAGCGCGGATCCCGGCCATTACACTTACATTATCATTGCCCAAAAAATTAGCCCCGAAACCAGCTATTGCAGCATAATAATTAGGTACAAAATCTTTGGAAACATCTGATTTTCCTGTTATCGAATTCGTTTCTGTTGCGCTGTGTATAGAAGCCATTTCCGGTCCTATTTCAACGTAAGAACCATTTACAAAATGTCTGTACAAAAAAGCAAAATCAAATGTTGAATAGGAAATTGTTTTGTTCCAGCGCAAAGAATCCTTTTGATCTGTAACCGTATACTTCTGGTTAAATCCGGAATATAAAAATTCGAAATTGATTGAATTGTTCTCATTAAAATTTCCGCCAAGCCTTGCTCCGAAAGAAGGCCCGAACGAAAACTCTGTCACTACATACTTATTACTGAAAATGTTATTATTCATAAACATGGTTAATCCATACCCACCTTTCAGACCGGCATCAAAATAAAATTTGGAATCATCTCCCTTTGCCATTGTAAAAGAGGATATCGCGAACATCAATAAAAATGCGACCAGCAACACTTTTTTCATTCAATATAAATTTAGCAGCACAAATGTATAAAATAGCCATGTATATACCGCATTATACTTTTCAGCTTTTTTGATGTTTTTTTTTTCACAAAATTCATGTAGGTTTGACATTATATAAAACTAACTGATTATGAAACTGCTGGAAGGAAAAGTCGCCCTGGTTACAGGCGCATCAAGAGGAATCGGTCGCGGTATAGCATTTAAACTTGCTGAACAGGGCGCCAACATTGCATTTACATTTTTATCATCTGTAGAAAAAGGATTAGCCATTGAAAACGAATTGAAAGCACTGGGTATAAAGGCAAAAGGATATCAGTCGGATGCAGCACAGTTTAAAGCTGCTGATGATTTGGTAAATGCTGTTGTTGCCGAATTTGGGACAGTTGATGTTCTGGTAAACAATGCCGGTATCACCCGTGATACCTTGCTGATGCGTATGAGCGAACAACAATGGGATGAAGTGATCAATGCCAATCTGAAATCGGTTTTCAACATGACCAAAGCGGTTCAGAAACCAATGCTGAAACAACGCAAAGGCAGTATTATCAATATGAGTTCGGTTGTGGGAGTAAAAGGTAATGCAGGACAAACAAATTATGCAGCATCCAAAGCGGGTATTATTGGTTTTACAAAATCAGTTGCACTCGAATTAGGTTCCCGTAATATCCGCTGTAACGCAATTGCGCCCGGTTTTATTGAAACCGAAATGACACATGCCCTGGATCCAAAAGTTGTTGAACAATGGCGGGAAAGCATTCCGCTTAAACGCGGCGGCACTACTGACGATGTGGCAAATCTCACCTTATTCTTAGCGTCTGATATGTCGGCTTATATAACCGGACAAACAATTAACGTTTGTGGCGGTATGCTAACCTAACATGAAAAAATACATCATTGAATTTATCGGCACTTTTTTCCTGGCAATTACAATTGCATTAACAGGAAATCCGTTAGCCATAGGCGGTATATTAACTGCACTTATCTATATGGGTTATACGGTATCAGGTGCACAATATAATCCTGCAATAACTATTGCTGTGTGGATCCAGAAAAAAATTAACGGTAAAGAAGCAGGATTATATATTTTAAGTCAGTGCCTTGGAGTAGCAGCTGCCTCCCTGAGTTATCATTTGCTTTACGGAAATACCAGGGTGTTTTTTCTTTCCCCCGATCATACAATCAATATTCTGAAACCCTTATTCATTGAAGCAATTTTCACGTTTGTCCTTGCTATGGTCATTCTGCATACTGCTGTTTCTCAAAAGACAGCCGGCAATCCCTATTATGGATTAGCTATAGGAATTACCGTAACCGCTATTGCTTACACTGGCGGGAATATTTCAGGCGGCGCATTTAATCCCGCAATAGGCTGCGTTCCTATTTTGATGGAAAGTATCATGAGTGTTTGTGAATGCCACCCGATCAATCACCTGTGGATTTACCTGGTTGGCCCGCTTACAGGTTCTGTTGCCGCTGCGGTATTATTCAGGTATCTTGAAAAAGAATAAACCCATAACTTTATTCACTCTCGTAATTCGTAATTCGTAATTCGTAATTCGTAATTCGTAATTAAATCCCCTTCGCTTTATTCCAGTATTCATCCATCTCTGCCAGTGTCATGTCTTCCAACTTTTTTCCTGCTTTGGCTGTTTCACTTTCCAGGTATTGAAAACGCTTGATAAATTTTTTATTTGTTTTCTCTAACGCATCTTCCGGGTTAATATCAATAAAGCGTGCATAATTAATCAATGAGAAAAACACATCTCCCAACTCATCCTCCATTTTTGCTTTGGAAGATTTAGTATCAACTTCTGCTTTAAACTCCTGTATCTCTTCATTTACCTTATCCCAAACCTGGTCCTGGTTATCCCAGTCAAAGCCCACTGCCCTTGCTTTTTCCTGGATCCTTGAAGCTTTCACCAT
>Ga0206957_1027_pt1 | contig 41227 bp, 33 predicted proteins | sample Alteio_BWOrgHeat_32_FD_152975 | JGI IMG/M metagenome (GOLD analysis project Ga0206957, IMG submission 152975) | Enriched cells from forest soil in Barre Woods Harvard Forest LTER site, Petersham, Massachusetts, United States -... | ecosystem: Environmental > Terrestrial > Soil > Temperate forest >...
TAATTATTTTTTATAATTCAAGGCAGTCAGCATATTACCATAAACAGTATTCAATGCAGCAAGGTTATTTGACAAGCTCTCGATTTCATTCTTGTATTTTTTAGTGTCGTCAATAGACTCATTCAGATTTCTCATCAAGTCTTCGATACCAGAATAAAGCTTGGCTGTAGCGCCTAAATGATCTTGTGAACCTTGTAATTGCAATTCATAAGAAGCATTAAGAGCAGAAAGGTTTTTAGCAACTTTTCCTAATTGTTCTGTGTAAGTTTGCGCTTGTTCATAAGAACCTGCATTGGAATTAGAAAAATTCTCTAATGCCTGTGTAGCTTTTGAATATGAACTCGATAACTGATCAACAGAAGATGAAATCGCACTACGAGCCTGATCGTATGTAGACGAAAGGCTTTCAACAGATTTAGATGCATTTTTCATATTCGAAGTGTACTCTGTAGTAGCTACAGTTGCTTCAGAAACATCACTCAGTTTGCTTGCATTATCAGATAAACTGCGTAAACCTTGCCCAAGGCTTTCAATAAGCTCAGGACCGATTTTCGCTTCTTCAAGCATATTATCTAATTGTTCTGTGATAGTTCCTTTATCTTCTTCCAGGTGAGCCTCTTCTTCTTCAGAACCAGAACCGTGCATACCGGAAAGTTCAGGATAAACTAAACTCCAATCCACTTCTTCATGAGGTGGTTCAAATGCAGAGAAAAAGAAGATAACCGCTTCTGTACTAAGACCAACAACAAGCATTGGACCTGCTCCAGGCCAGTGCATAATCTTAAACATCGCACCTACAATTACGATTGCCGCTCCGATTCCGTACAGTTTGGCCATAAAGTTTTTCCACGCTTTTGTTCCTGGTCTCATAAATTGTTTGTTTTAAGAGTTAATAAATCTATTGTTACGTTTACTAATTATTTACTGGCACTAAAAGACTTTTCAGCTTTACCATCGGTACCCTTAGAGCGACCGAGGAACGTCATTACACAACGGAAACCTATATAACATTTTGCTGTATCCTGGTATTCGTAAGTTCTTGATCCGTTCTGCAAATAATAACCTACGTCTTTCCATGAGCCGCCACGAATTACTTTACGTTTTAGTACTGAAGGTTCATTTTCCTGTGCCTCGTAAGTATAATCAGGGTTTTGATCATGTGTGAAGTCGTAAGCAGATTCGTCAAATGCGTTACTTGTCCACTCAGCCGCATTACCTGCCATGCAGAACAGACCAAAGTCATTCGGATTATAAGAGTAAATTGGTACAGTGTGAAAACCACCATCATCAAAATACAGACCGCGCATTGGTTTGAAGTTTCCTAAGAAGCAACCACGTGCATTACGTATGTAAGGACCGCCCCAAGGATAAGGACTTAAAGCCAGGTCGCCACGAGCAGCCCATTCCCATTCTGATTCAGTTGGTAAACGGAAGTCGTTAACAAATGTAGATCCATTATGCATAAGGAAACTGTTCAATAACTGCGTTCTCCATATGCAAAATGCACGTGCCTGTTTCCAGCTTACTCCAACCACAGGATAGTCGTCATAAGCAGGATGCCAGAAGTACATATTTGTCATTGGTTCATTAAATGCATATGTGTAATCATGAACCCACGCCAATGTATCCGGGTATACATTAATAACATCTTTTATAATGAAAACGCTTCTGTCGACACCTTTTTTAGTGACAGGCTCATAGAAGCCATCTCCCTTATGAACGGTTTTCGTTACATTATAAGTTCCTAACTGATCACGGGCAATTGTTCCACCGTTAATAAACTCCTGGCCATTTGCATCAGGTGTTTTGTTTGGCAAGAAGCGATTTGATTTTGAAGCGGCTGTTTTAAGATCTATCCAGTAATATTCAAAATTAAGTTTACGTGTATCGATTTCTCTCCTTCTGTAAAAACGCTCATTTGGAGGCAAGTACATTTCCTGCAGAGCTTCACGTGTTTGCTGATCTTCCCAGTCAATCTTCTCAGCATCCCATTTAAGTTGAGGGGGATCTATTTCTTCTTCGTACTGATTAGTGGAAATACCATGTTCGCCAATTCCATCCTCAATAAGTTTACGCTGAGCGATAGAATCTTTTACCCAAAATACAAACTGGCGATATTCGTTATTTGAAATTTCGGAATCATCAATATAAAAGGCTTGAACCGAAACTGTTTTTGCTTTTGTTGTGTGAGAGAAGGTAATATCCTCGTCACTTGGTCCCATGTTATATCCACCCGGGTGAATGAAATTCATTCCAAACGGATCCGGCTGAAACCATTCCTCGCGACCTAGTACACCGACAAGTTCTCCACTTCCTTTGTTACACGAGGTAACTATGGCAGCAAAAGAACCAAGTATGAGCAACTTTTTCATGGGAAACCTCCTTAGTTAGAATTCAGTTTGTTGTTTTGTTTGTTTAATTAAACGCTTTAATTACCTCTTTTATTTTATGCTACAATTTATATAATACAATTCCCCTTCAAAATCCCTTTTTCTCTTCTATCTATCTCTTCATTTACAGCTCTGTTTGTTTTTTGTATATCTAAGGATATTACAGGAAACGAACGTTGCGGTGTTCTGCAGGCACTGGGTTTTTGAATGGTTTAAAGCAATAGTTTAACATGATTTCATGTGTGTTATTGCTGTAATTTTTAATATCTGAAGTGGTTAAATCGAATGCATAACCAAATTTAAAGCGGTTATATTCAAAACCAACCAGTGCAACAATGGCGTCTGTAAGACGGTAAGATGCACCTAACCAAATATCAACTGTTGGGTTAAGCGTATATACCGCACGCGCATTGATATCCAACTGAGTGGAAGACGCATCTGTTTTAGCAAGAATTGAAGGGATTAATTTCAAGCTCTGGTTAATCTGGAACGGATAGCCTGCCATTACGTAGTAGTGACGCGCTAAATCATATTGATAGTTGTCTGCAGGATTATTCGTTACTGCACTAAGTTTATTTTGAGGCAAGTGAGTGGAAGAAATACCGAAGAACATGCCATTATCGGTAGTGTAGTATAAACCAAAGCCAATATCATAAGTAGTAGTAGCGGCTTTAGAATCAGGGATTGCAGCATCCTGTGTATAAGGATCTGTTGACACCCAGGCGCCGTTCAGCGATTTTTGAATCATACCTGCATTTACCCCGATGCCCAAAACGCCAGGTCCTAATACAAGATGGTATGAGTATGCTAATTCAGCAATAAATGTTTTGTCAAAACCCAATTGGTCACTGCATACAGTTAAACCGAGACCACCGTGAATAGGAGGTAAATAAGCATCAATGCTGATTAATCCTGTTTTTGGTGCGCCCGGAAAACTAACCCATTGTTGTCTGTATAGAGCCGTTGCACAGATTGATTTGCTTGTTCCTGCATAACCCGGATTAATATCCAGTTTATTGAACATATTCTGGCTAAACTGAGCATCCTGTTGCGCAACAGATACTCCGGCTATAACAGCAAAGGCAAGTGTAGTAAGGGTTTTTCTCATCTTTATTGAGTTATTTTAATATGTTTTATCTGCGTTAACGACACAATATGAATCGCTAAGTTACTATTTTATTTCACAAATTACAACTTGCCAACATTTTTTTTAAAAACAAGGGTATGGTTAGCCTAATTTCTGAAATGTTTGCCACCATCTGTCAGGCATTTCATCTTTACAGGCCTCCTGGTACTCGTCGTAAGAACAAGGAACCCAGTAATGCCGTTCAAATTTTAATCTTTTATCGGGGGGGTAAGGTACTTCCATCCACCATCTGTCGCTTTTTACACTTTTGAAAAAGACAAGTTCATACTGGTTGTCTTTGATAACAACACGGAATTTTGTGTAGTCAGCTCCACTTTTGAACGGAAAATCCTGTTTTCGGTTACAATATCCTTCAACAAAATACCAGATCATTTGAGCTGTAAGGTGTGCGGTTTGCCCTGCTTTATCTTTTTTGGGATTTATTTCATAAAATCCAATGGATGTAAGTTTATCACTCATGCCTGCGTAACGGGTCATCTGGCAAGCCTCTTCACCGTAGAAACCATTTGGAGTAGTATTGTAACAACCGGGAGCATCACTTTGACGGATTGAAGAAATATCGAAGCTGAGCATATCAGCATTTCGGACAATAGGTTCTACATCTTCAATTTTTGATCGGACTTGTCCCAGGCGATACACGTCAAAATATAATTTATTCATCAACTCAAGTTCCTTGGGGTCCACAAAATAAGTCTGGTAACCGATGTTGCTATAATTAAAAAGATAATTGGGTTGTTGCAGAATTATTTTACCTAAGTATGTTTTTGAATTGAGTCCTTCATCGGCGTCTCCGAGATCAAAGTTCTGATCAATCGCAACCATATTAATGGTTTGTTGCAATTTTTCGTAAGCCTGATATTGTGCAAATGCAATGTCATTCCCACCTCCGATAATCACAGGGATTATTTTTCTTGAAATTAATTCACTACAGGCAGTCGAAACGGCAAAATAAGTATCTTCCACACTATGTCCAGCTTTAATAATTCCCAGATCAACAATATTTATGTTGAATTTGTGATCGGATAATTTGTAAAGATATTCACGGATATAGTTCGATGCCTGGCCACAGCCTTCATTGTTAACAGCTTTGCGGTCATCCTCAACTCCGATGATAGCCATCTTAACATTTTCAAGGGATGGAAACTCCATGCCATCGGCATAAATTTTAATTGTGGAACCCAAGCTGTTTTTAGGATAGGGGTTTCCATCGTTCAAAACTGAAAGATCAACCGGAGAGAAGAAGTCGTTAATTTCCATTAAATAAGTTCTTGGTTCGAAGTTTTACTTATTTCTTAGTCTTTGCGTTAGCTTTTTTCGCTGTTTTTTTTGCGGTCTTTTTTGCTGCTTTCCCGCCTGCCGGACGGGCAGGTTTTACCGGCGCCTTTTTTGTAACAGATGTTCCGTTTGACGAGACGGACTTAGCTGTTACTTTTTTTACTGCAGCCTTTTTAACCGGTGTCGCTTTCTTTTCTTTTGCTTTGCCGAATTTCCCGCCTTTCGCTTTTGTAATTTCATCACTGGATTTAACTCCTGCAATGTCCAGGCACTCTTCCAAAGTAAGATCAGCCGGTTGTTTTTCTTTTGGTATTTTAAAGAATTTGCGGCCAATCTGAATACATGGTCCATAGCGCCCGTTTACTACTTTTACATCAGCATTTTCAGTGAAAAGTTTTATGTTTTTTTCTGCGTCCTTAATGAGTTTAGCATCTACCAATTCAATTGCACGCTGTAATGTAACGCTGAATGGATCTTCACCTTTTGAGAGTGACGCAAAAGTATTTCCGTATTTTATGTATGGTCCAAAGCGTCCTTTGTTGACGCTTATGTCCTGCTCGTTGTGCTTGCCTAACACTTTTGGAAGTTTCGGCAATTTTAAAAGTTCGGTACAACGTTCAAGAGTAATTGTATACGGGTCATCTTCGCGGGGGATAGAAATAAATGCGCCGTTGTTTTTTATATAAGGCCCGAAACGACCTATAGCAACCATAATATCATCATTCTCATATTTGCCAACTATGCGCGGCAATTTGAAAAGGGTAAGGGCTTCTTCCAGTGTTATGTTTTCCAGGCGCTGATCTTTGCGCAGGCTTGCAAATTTTTTCTCTTCATCATCCTGAGCCCCTATTTGCGCCATTGGTCCAAAGCGGCCAACACGAACCAAAACAACTTTGCCTGATTTAGGATCTTTGCCCAGTATTCTTTCGCCACTTGCGCGTTCGCTGCTTTCGGCGCTTACAACTGTTTTGTGGAAAGGCTTATAAAACTCGTCGAGCATTTTTGTCCAGCCCAGTTTACCCTCAGCAACTTCATCGAATTCCTCTTCAACACGCGCAGTGAAATTATAATCGAGAATATCTTTAAAGTTTGTAATGAGAAAATCGTTTACCACAATTCCGATATCGGTGGGAAATAACTTTGATTTTTCAGCCCCTGTATTTTCGCTTTTTATTTCTTCAGCAAGAGTTGAATCTTTTAATGTAAGTACGTTATAATTGCGTGGAGTTCCAACACGATCTTCTTTTATAACATATCCGCGTTTTTGAACTGTGGAAATCGTAGGTGCGTAAGTTGACGGACGGCCTATGCCAAGCTCCTCCAGTTTTTTGACCAGGCCTGCTTCGGTATAACGTGCAGGGTGATGAGAAAAACGCTCTGTTGCTGTAATATTCTGGCGGATTAACTTTTCATTAATTTTCATTGGAGGCAAGATAGCTTCTGTGTTTTCATCCTCGTCGCCTTCTGATTCTTTAGTTTCCATGTACACTTTCAGAAAACCATCGAATTTTAAAACCTCGCCTTGTGCAATAAATAATTCAGATGCAGTAGAAACTGTTATTGTAACCGTTGTCTTTTCCAGTTCGGCATCTGCCATCTGAGAAGAAACAGTACGTTTCCAGATCAGATCGTATAAACGCATTTCCTGTACTTCGCCATCAATGGTATGCTGGTTCATGTAAGTCGGACGGATGGCCTCATGGGCTTCCTGAGCATTTTTACTTTTTGTTTTGTATTTACGTAACTGGTGATACTTATCTCCGTAAATGCGTTTGATTTCGCTTTGTGCAGCATCAAGTGCAGCGTCGGAAAGATTGACACTGTCAGTACGCATATAGGTTATTTTACCGCTTTCGTACAAGCGCTGTGCAATGCTCATTGTTTGTGCAACGGAGTATCCGAATTTTCTTCCGGCTTCCTGTTGCAGGGTTGACGTTGTAAAAGGAGCGGAAGGCGATTTCTTAGCCGGCTTTGTTTCGAGATTTGAAATAACAAAAGCAGCAGATTTGCATTTTTCTAAAAAAGCCTTTGCCTCATCAAGCGTATTCAGTTTTTTTGAAAGTTCAGCTTTAATAATTGCCTTGCCTTCTGTTTCAAATACCGCAGCTACTTTATAAGTGGATACACTTGTGAAATTCATGATCTCACGTTCGCGTTCAACAATTAAACGAACAGTAACACTTTGGACCCGACCAGCAGACAGAGAGGGTTTTACTTTTTTCCAGAGGATCGGCGACAGCTCATAGCCAACAAGGCGGTCAAGTACACGGCGTGCTTGCTGCGCATCAACCAGATGTTGGTCTATTTTACGTGGATTGTCAATCGCTTTTAAAATAGCAGGTTTAGTTATTTCAGAATAAACAACTCTTCTTGTATTCTTATTAGTTAATTCAAGTGCTTCAAACAAATGCCAGGCAATTGCTTCTCCTTCACGGTCCTCGTCCGTTGCCAGCCATACTGTTTCAGATGATTTAGCAAGCTTTTTCAGTTCTGCAACAACCGCTTTTTTTTCTGGTGATATCTCATATTTGGGTTCAAAATTGTTTTCAATATCAACCCCCATTTGCTTGGATATTAAGTCACGGATATGCCCGATAGACGACTTCACCACATAATCCTTTCCTAAAAAACCTTCAATTGTTTTTGCTTTTGCGGGGGACTCCACGATAAACAGATTTTTTGCCATTCCTTTTATATATGTAAAAATTGAATTATGAGTAAAATTTTATATGTTGTTCGAAGTGCAAAGGAAAAAACACTTTTGGCACATTTGCAAGTCGATTTTTTTTTGTCAGGCGCTTATATATATATTATATATATATATAACCTCCAAATTAATTTTTTCAACAATTTACTTTTGTGACATTTTGTCATGCTGTTTTAATTGATTACCTTTGTCGCCGCATTATTCCCTGCCTTAAATCTGGCCGGGGCTTTTTATCTAAAGTAATAGTTGAGTTTGCTGAAATGGAAAACAAGGTAATTGACGAATCAAGACAAGGAGAAGCCTTAATTGTTAATACTAACAAAGAAGGAAGCCGGAAGATGTTTATTGAAAGCTATGGTTGTGCAATGAATTTTTCTGACAGTGAAATCGTAGCTTCAATCTTAATTGATAAAGGTTATAGTACAACTTCCGATTATAAAGAAGCGGACATTATCCTGGTTAATACCTGCGCTATCCGTGAAAACGCAGAACAACGCGTGCGCAATAGACTGAAAGAATTCAATGTTGTAAAAAGGAAAAACCCAAAGTTGATGGTTGGTGTAATGGGTTGTATGGCCGAGCGGTTGAAATCCCAGTTTTTGGAGCAGGAAAAGATTGTTGATATAGTGGTCGGTCCCGATGCTTACCGTGAATTGCCCAAGCTTATTGAATCAGTTGAAGGTGGACAAAAAGCCGTGAACGTATTATTATCCCGTGACGAGACATACGCGGATATCAGTCCGGTTCGTTTGGATAGCAATGGCGTATCGGCTTTCATTAGTATTACGCGTGGTTGCGATAATATGTGTGCATTTTGCGTAGTACCGTTTACCCGTGGGCGCGAACGAAGCCGTGATCCGGAAAGTATAGTAGCTGAGGCGAAGGATCTTTTGGAAAGAGGTTACAAGGAAGTTACGCTGCTTGGACAGAATGTGGATAGTTACCAATGGTCGGGTGGGGGATTGAGAAAAGAGACACTGACTGAAGAAGAGCGTGTCAGCTCAGTAAGTTTTGCACAGTTATTGGAGAGGGTCGCGCAGGTTAGTCCGGAGTTGAGAGTTCGTTTTTCAACTTCACATCCTAAAGACATGACTGATGAAGTGCTCTATACAATGGCTAAGTACGACAACATTTGCAAATATGTTCATCTGCCTGTTCAATCCGGGAGTTCGCGGATACTCGAAATGATGAATAGGGGATATTCCCGCGAATGGTACCTGAACAGGATCGCTGCAATCCGGAGGATAATGCCTGATTGTGGAATTTCAACAGATATAATTACGGGTTTTTGCAGTGAAACCGAAGAAGATCACCAGGCCACTTTAAGTCTGATGGAAGAAGTGAAATATGATTTTGCCTATATGTTTTCATACAGTGAACGTCCTAAAACACTGGCAGAAAGAAAATACAAAGATGATATTTCTGCTGAAGAAAAACAGAGACGTTTGGCGGAAGTCGTTGCATTACAGCAAAAACATTCAGGAGAAAATACAAAATCAGGAGTAGGAAAGGTTCACCAGGTACTGGTTGAAAATATTTCTAAAAAATCGACCGAGCAATTTTCGGGAAGAAATTCACAAAATTTGGTTGTGGTTTTTGATAAAAACAATTTTAAGAAGGGGGATTACGTCAATGTATTAGCGGAACGTAGTACCGGCGGAACTTTAATTGGAAAACCTATTTAACAATGACAATCCAGGATATAAAAAACAGGTTCGGAATAATTGGAAGTTCTCCTTTGCTGGAGCGCGCAATGGACATTGCTATGCAGGTAGCGCCAACTGACCTGAGTGTATTGATTACTGGGGAAAGTGGAACAGGGAAAGAAGTTTTTCCGCAAATTATACACCAACTGAGTTCAAAAAAACATGGACCGTATATAGCTGTTAACTGCGGTGCTATTCCAGAAGGGACTATTGATTCGGAGTTATTTGGTCATGAAAAAGGTTCGTTCACAGGAGCACATGAAGCACGCAAAGGTTATTTTGAAGTAGCTAATGGCGGAACTATTTTTCTCGATGAAGTAGCTGAAATGCCTATTGCAACACAAGCCCGTTTGCTTCGCGTATTGGAAAGCGGAGAATTTATAAAAGTAGGTTCTTCGAAAGTACTGAAGACCAATGTTCGTGTAATTGCCGCTACGAATGTGAATATTTTGCAGGCGATAGAAAAGGGAAAGTTTCGTGAAGATTTATATTATCGTTTAAATACAGTTCCTATTGTAATTCCGCCTTTGCGTGAACGCAAACAGGATATATTCTTAATGTTCAGGAAGTTTGCGGCAGATTTTGCTGCTAAATACAGAATGCCTGTAATAAAGCTGAATGCTGAAGCGGAAGCACTTTTGACAAATTATTACTGGCACGGAAATGTACGCCAGCTGAAAAATATAACAGAGCAGATATCGGTTATTGAAAAATCCCGGGATATAAATGCGGAAACGCTTTTGAAGTATTTGCCACAACAGACATCTTCCTTGCCAATGGTTGTCAAAGGTGATGGTTCCACTTCTGAATTTTCAGAAAGAGATATTCTATACAAGGTTCTTTTTGACATGAAAAAAGACCTGACAGATTTGAAAAAAATTGTGGTTGACCTCATTGAAAATGATAATGGTTTGAACCAGGATTTCCAACCTGAAAATGAGCAGATCATAAAAAAATTATACCAGGATGTTGGTACTCCCGAAACCACAATCCGGCTGGGATATGGAGGAGGTAACACAACTGTAAAGCCTAAAATTACATCAGTAAGTGAAGATATACAGGATCACGAGATCGTTGTGGAACAGCAGCCGTTGTCGCTACAGGAGCTTGAAGTAGACATGATCAAAAAAGCATTGGCCAAACATAAAGGCAAACGTAAATCGGCAGCACGTGAATTAGGAATTTCTGAACGTACTTTATACAGAAAAATAAATGAATATAAACTTGATCTTTAGGGACTGATTGGAATAACGTTAATGCAGAGATTAAGAAAAAATATAATTTTATTTGCAGGCTGCGTCAGCTGCATGATTTCTTTTGCATTGATTGTTCAGGCATGTAAGGTCAGTTACTCTATGAATGGGGCCAGTATTCCTCCTGAAGCAAAAACAGTATCTGTCGCCTACTTTACAAATAATACACAGTTAGCGCCTGCAACACTGAGTCAGCAATTCACTGAAGCGCTCAAAGACATTTGTGCATCACAGACAAAACTGGCATTGGTCAGCAAAGGTGGAGATCTTGCTTTTGAAGGATATATTTCTGAGTATCGGACGGCTCCACTGGCAATTCAGACAAATGACCAGGCATCATTAACACGACTCACCATTTCTGTACAGGTGAAGTACACGAATAAATTTGATGAGAAAAAAAATTTCGAAACTACTTTTTCCCGTTTCGGGGATTTTGATAGCAGAAAAACGGTTTCCAGTGTGGAACAAGATCAGGCGTTTATGCAATCTATTTACACACAGTTAACACAGGATATTTTTAATAAAGCATTTAATAACTGGTGAACAGAAGTCAATTCATAGGATATATTCAAAAACCGGAAGTATTATCGGCTGAGAGTGTTTTCGTACTGGGAAATCTTTTAAAGGAATATCCTTTTTTCCAAACGGCCCAGCTGTTATATGCGAAAAATTTGTTCAACGAGAATAGTATTCAGTATGCAAATCAGTTGAAAATGGCGGCTGCCTATTCGGCAGACAGAAAAGTACTTTATGACTTAATTAGCCCAAAACTGAAAGTTGTTAAGGAGGAAAACGGGAAGTTGGAAGATAGAAATCAAGAGTCCGGAGTCGTCGAAAATACCCAGAAAAAATTTATTTCTGAAAGCAGCATAGTTGAAGAGCCTGTAGTAGATGAGATCAGTCAGGATAAACTGATCAAAAATTTTGAACAAAAAGTAGAGAAATTACTGGATGAGAAACTGGAGAAGTTAAGTGTAAAGCTAGAGGAATCGACAAAAGCTATAGAACAACGTTTAACCGATGTTGAGCAGCAGGCAGAGGTACAGCAAACAGAAGCTTCAGAACCATTGGTTAGTGAAATCAAACCTCCAAAGGATATACAGCTTGTGTATTCTATTGAAAAAGAATTTGGAATAAACCGTGGGGAGCAAATAGATGCAGGTAGTATTGATGATATGTCGAAAGATGTCATTAATGAGGCGATTGATGCGAGTGTTGAGGTTGAAATGGCGCGGAAGATGTTTGAGGAGAAACAGAAAAGGCAAGATAAAAAGGAACAACCCGTAAAAGCTGAGGTAGGGCAAAGTGTAAATGAGGAGCAAGGTTTAGATAAAAATGCGGTGCAACCTTTCAGTAAATGGCTGAAAAACACCAAACGAATTGGTCAGGATAGAGAAGTTGGCCGTAGGCAGATATTTGAACTAATAGATAAATTTATTCAGGAAGACCCACGTATCAGTAAACCCAAAACAGAGTTTTTCTCGCCAGAAGCTAAAGCCAGAAAAAGCCTGGAAATGGACGAAAATATAATAACAGAAACGCTGGCTAAGATATTTGTTAAGCAAAAGAACTATTACAAAGCGATCAGGGCATACGAAACATTAAGTTTGAAATATCCGGAAAAAAATGCTTTCTTTGCAGCCCAAATTCTTGAAATCAGAAAACTAATTAATCAACATAAATAACATGGGAGCTTTTATTTCAATACTGATTATTATCGTAAGTATACTTTTGATTTTGGTTGTATTAATCCAGAACTCAAAAGGTGGAGGATTATCATCTACGTTCGCATCATCGAACCAGGTAATGGGAGTTCGCAAAACGGCTGATTTTCTTGAAAAATCTACCTGGTTTTTAGCAATTGCTTTGCTTGTTCTTTGTCTGGCTACAGTACCTTTCAGCAAAACAAAAACAGGTGATCAAGGTACAGAATCATCAATAAGCCGTAAAAAGGCAGCAGATATTGGGACAACTGCTCCTGCACCGGTTGCCGCTCCGGTAAATCCGATGACTCCTCCTCCAGCAGGAAAAAAATAAATCTATAAAAATTAAGATCAATGTCAGGTTGTCAACAGCCTGACATTTTTATTTTATTTGGCTGAAAATATGGCGTAAATGTCTGCCAGTATTGCTTTGGCATGGTAAATGACCTACCTTTGTGCCCCCTCAAAAATGAGGAGGTTTTTAAAAATAAATGTCAAACCCTAAAATCATAAAACAATGAGCAAAGTAAGTTTAAAACCACTTGCAGACCGAGTAATTGTTGAGGCTGCAGCAGCTGAAGAAAAAACAGCCAGCGGGATTATAATTCCGGATACGGCAAAAGAAAAACCTCAAAAAGGAAAAGTAATTGCTGTTGGAACAGGAAAGAAAGACGAACCACTGACGGTAAAAGTCGGTGATACTGTTTTGTATGGCAAATATTCAGGAACAGAAATCAGCGTAGAAGGTAAAGAGTATCTGATCATGCGTGAGGCAGATATATTTGCAATTGTTTGATCAACGAATAGCGAATAAATACGCGAATTTACAAATCTACACTCGGCTCGTAAATTCGTAACAAAAAAATAAAAAACAAATCTATATAAATAAAAAATAAAATGGCTAAGAATATCAGTTTTAATCTTGATGCCCGCGACGCTCTTAAAAGAGGAGTTGACGCTTTGGCAAATGCAGTAAAAGTTACACTTGGTCCAAAGGGACGTAATGTGATCATTGATAAAAAATTTGGTGCTCCGACTATTACTAAAGATGGAGTTTCTGTAGCAAAAGAAATTGAGTTACAGGATCCGATTGAAAATATGGGCGCACAAATGCTGAAAGAAGTTGCTTCTAAAACTGCTGATATTGCAGGTGATGGAACAACTACAGCAACAGTATTGGCTCAGGCTATTGTTACAGCTGGTTTAAAAAACGTTGCTGCCGGTGCAAATCCTATGGATCTGAAACGCGGTATTGATAAGGCAGTTATTGCAGTTGTTGAGAACCTGAAAAAACAATCTCAGGCAGTTGGTTCTGATAACCAAAAAATAAAGCAAGTTGCAACGATCTCTGCTAACAGCGATGAAGCGATCGGAACACTGATTGCAGATGCGATGAAAAAAGTTGGTAAAGATGGAGTTATCACTGTTGAAGAAGCAAAAGGAACAGATACAGAAATGAAAACTGTTGATGGTATGCAATTCGACCGTGGATATTTATCTGCATACTTCGTTACAAACGCCGACAAAATGGAAGCTGTATTGGAAGACGCACACATTCTGCTGTACGACAAGAAAATTTCAAGCATGAAAGAACTTCTTCCGATTTTGGAAAAGCAAGTTCAGACAGGCAAGCCACTTCTGATCATTTCCGAAGAAGTTGATGGTGAAGCATTGGCAACATTAGTTGTAAATAAGATCCGTGGTTCGTTAAAAATCGTTGCTGTTAAAGCTCCAGGTTTTGGCGACAGAAGAAAAGCGATGCTGGAAGATATTGCAATTCTTACCGGTGGAACTCTGATCTCAGAAGAAAGAGGTTTCAAACTGGAGAATGCAGATCTGACTTTCCTTGGAAAAGCAGAACGTATCACAGTTGATAAAGACAATACAACAGTTGTAAATGGTAAAGGCAAAAAAGCTGATATCACCGCACGTGTTAATCAGATTAAAGCTCAGATCGAATCAACAACATCTGATTACGATAAAGAAAAATTGCAGGAACGTTTGGCTAAATTGGCTGGCGGAGTTGCGGTTCTTTCCATTGGTGCTGCTACTGAAGTGGAGATGAAAGAAAAGAAGGATCGTGTTGACGATGCATTACATGCAACACGTGCTGCTGTTGAAGAAGGAATTGTTGCAGGTGGTGGAGTTGCTTATATCCGTGCGGTTGAGAGCCTTGAAAAGTTAAAAGGTGCGAATGAAGACGAGCAAACTGGTATTGCAATCGTTAAACGTGCAATTGAAGAACCATTGCGTCAGATCGTTGCTAATGCTGGTGGAGAAGGTTCAATCATTGTACAGAAGGTACGTGAAGGAAAAGGTGACTTTGGTTACAATGCCCGCACAGATAAATATGAAAATTTACTGTCTTCAGGTGTAATCGATCCGACTAAAGTAACCCGTGTAGCACTTGAAAATGCTGCATCTATCGCAGGTATGTTGCTGACTACTGAATGTGTTCTTTCTGATATCAAGGAAGAAAAAGCAGGAGGTATGCCACAAATGCCAGGTGGAATGGGTGGGGGAATGGATTACTAAGCCCCTCCCGGCCTCCCCGTTAGGGAGGAGAAGAGAAAAAAGAAAAGCCCCCGATGTTTTCGGGGGCTTTTCTTTTACGCTTTTGTAGTTAGTTGTTTAAAAATATCTTCGAGTTTTTGTTCTTCTTTGTTGAGTGTGAGAACGGCGAGATTATTTTGTACCGCAAATTGAAATAGTTCAGGACGAATATCTTTCGCTGAATCTGCTACCAGGAGCCAGACATTGGCTTTTATATTTTTTGCACTCGTAATTCCGGTAATATTTTTGAGCGCGCTTTCGTTTGGTGCTTTGTCAAATTCAATAGTAACTATTTGCTGATTGCCTTTTGTTTCCTGTAAATGTGATGTGCTATCGTCTGCAACAATTTCACCTTTGTTGATAATAATTACTCTGCTGCATATCGCGTCTACTTCCTGCATTATATGAGTAGAAAGCATTACTGTTTTTTCTTTACCTACTTCTTTTATAAGCGCACGGATTTCTCCGAGTTGATTTGGATCCAGACCGGTTGTTGGTTCATCCAGGATTAAAATTTGAGGATCGTGTATCAGGGCCTGTGCCAGACCTACGCGTTGACGAAATCCTTTAGAGAGTGCCCCGATTTTTTTTTTCTGTTCAATTCCAAGACCTGTTATTTCCACCATTTTATTTACCCGTGCAGAAATTTCGTTACGGGAAATTTTATCAGGATGAAGACCGGCAATAAATTCCAGGTACTCTTTTACATACATGTCATGATAAAGCGGATTGTGTTCTGGAAGATAACCAACACACCTGCGGACTTCAATACTTTGTTCGGCAACGTTGTAGTTATTTACAAAAGCTGAACCGGAGCTTTGAGGAATGAAGCAGGTTAAAATTTTCATCATGGTTGATTTACCCGCTCCATTCGGACCAAGAAAACCGACAATTTCTCCTGCGTTTATTTCAAACGAAACATTATCAAGCGCTTTTTGTTCGCCATAAAGTTTTGTGACTCCCTGTACTTTTATTGACATAGTTCCACTTTTATTTTAAACAATCCGGTGCAAGTTCTCTTGTCTCCTTGCTGAGGTCTTCAACACTCATCTTACTTAGCGCTTGTATGTCCGGGTATTTGGCCATCAATTTTTCCTGCATACAGCTGCAATAGCTTACGGCTTTAGCTGAATCCATTTGTGCTTTTGCGTTGACCACGCATTGCTGAATAAATGCGTCTTTTTCTGCTTTGGGCCAGGATTCACCAACTGCGGTAGCTTGTTCATTCGCGGCAGTTTCTGGTTTTGTTGAACATGCCGTAAATAGTAAACCCACAACAGCTGATAAAGAAATAATGGCTTTTTTCATGTTATTTATATTTAGTTAAATTAAAACAGACATTTTAAAATCATAGATGTTGACGCCTTTGCAATTTTATCTTTATCAATCTTGCTGGTATCAGGATACGCTTCAATTAATTTTTCCATTACGCAATTGCAAATGTCAACGGCTTTTGTCGAATCTACCTTTATTTTTGCCTGTGAAACACACTTTTCCATGAATGTGTTTTTTGCATACGGAGACCAGTTGGATTCTTTTGTTTTTTTGTCATCTTCAGATGAACATGCGAATAAAAAAATCATCAAAATCAAGCCGGTAAGTTGTCGCATGTATAAAAGGATATGATACAAAGCTAAAAATTAAAACCTTTTCATTTAATAAGCAAGGTAATTTTAACTTTACAGGTATGAAAGGACTGGTTATAAAATCTACGGGCAGCTGGTATATAATCCGGACAAGGGAGGAAACTATTATTGAGTGCCGCATTAAAGGCAAATTGAGAATGGAGGGAATCAAAAGCACGAATCCTGTCGCTGTTGGAGATCTTGTGGAATATGAAATGGAGCCGGAAAGTGAGAAAGGAATTATAAAAGCGATTGAGCCAAGGAAGAATTATATTATACGGAAGTCAACAAACCTTTCCAAACAGTCACATGTTCTGGCTGCCAACATTGACCAGGCTTTTCTGCTCGTAACTTTAGCAATGCCCCGTACATCCACCGGTTTTATTGACCGGTTCCTTGTTACCGCGGAAGCATACTCAATTCCGGTATATCTTGTTTTCAGTAAAGTGGATATGTATAGCAAAGAAGACAGAGAAGAACTTCAAAAGTTTAAAATGCTCTATGAAAAAATCGGGTATATATGTTATGAGGTAGCGGCATTAAGTGGAGAAGGACTGGAGAAATTGAAAGCGTTGATGAAAAATAAAACGACTTTAATATCTGGTCATTCCGGCGTTGGTAAATCATCTCTCATAAATGCTTTGGATCCGGATTTTAAATTAAAGACGGGAAATATTTCTGAAGCGCATTCTAAAGGGATACATACTACAACTTTTGCAGAGCTTTATCAACTGTCCGATGGAAGTCGTATTATTGATACACCTGGAATAAAAGAGTTTGGCATGTTTGACATGAAAAAAGAGGAGCTGTCACATTATTTTCCTGAGATGAGGGCATTGTTTAATAAGTGTAAATATAATTCTTGTCTTCATTTAACAGAACCGGGTTGCGCTGTGAAGAAGGCCGTAGAATCAGGGGAGATAGCAATATCCCGTTACGATACTTATTTGGGAATTATGAATGGAGATGAGTTAGAGGTAAAGTACGAATAGGTGGGATCAACGAACCACGAATAAAACACGAACCTGTCTGCCGACAGGCAGGTTTACGAATAAGTGGAATCAACGAATCACGAATAAAATACAATTTACAAAATGAGGGTAGTTATACAAAGGGTTAGCCAGACTTCAGTTACGGTTTCGGGTGTTGTGAAATCTTCAATTGAGAAAGGTTTGCTGGTATTAGTGGGTATTGAAGAGGCGGATACTATGGAAGATATTAAATGGTTAAGTTCTAAGATAATTGGTCTCCGGATTTTTTCAGATAAAAACGGGGTAATGAATTTAGCAGTAAGAGATGTATCAGGAAACATATTAATTGTTTCCCAGTTTACACTGCATGCGAGTACAAAAAACGGGAATCGTCCGTCTTATTTTAAGGCAGCTAAACCAGATGTTGCTATTCCAATATACGAGGCATTTGTTAAACAAATGGAATCAGATCTTGGCAAAAAAATACCGACGGGAGCTTTTGGCGCAGATATGAAAGTGAGTCTTGTGAATGACGGTCCGGTGACGATAATTATTGATACGAAAAATAAAGAATGATTTGATTTACGATTTTAGCCCCGATGGTTATCGGGATACGATTTACGAATGAAGGAAAATAAAATGACGATACACGAAGCACAAAAAAAAATTGATACCTGGATAAAAAAGTACGGCGTCCGTTATTTTTCTGAACTGACCAATATGGCGATGCTGACTGAAGAGGTAGGAGAGGTGGCACGTATTATAGCACGACAATACGGTGATCAGAGTTTTAAAAAATCGGATAAAGATAAGCAGTTGAAAGATGAGCTTGCCGATGTTTTGTTTGTGCTGATTTGCCTGGCTAATCAAACCGGAGTTGATCTGACAAAAGCGTTAGAAGAAAATCTGGAAAAGAAGACAAAGCGTGATTCAAAAAGGCATAAAAAAAACAAAAAACTAAAGAAGACTTAGAGTCTGTTTAAATTTTATTTCAAATGTTTGTTATGAGCCTTTTTGAACCCATACTTCGTTACTTTTTTTGACTGTAGCAGCTCCACTATGGCCTTCAAAAAGTGCCTCGTCTGGCTCAAAAAATCATCAAAACAATTCAAAGAAATAAATTTCAATCAGGCTCTTAATTATTTTATTTTTCTTTCCGGTGTAACATAAACAACATCTCCCAGTTTAAGCAGCTCGGCAGGTTCTACTACGTGTTTATATTTCAGGGAGTCTTTTAAGTTCAAATAACAATAAGCAGCAAGTTCACTGCAATAATATTTTGAGGTATCGTTTATACCTACCGTTCCTAAAAAATCATAGGACTTTCCAATTTTTTCTCTTGCCTGTTTAACTGCCAGGTCGCCTCTTTCATTCGTGTACCCATAGGGTTTAACAAGTGTTATGGAAAAACAACTATGGACAAAATCGATCAGTTTGGTTTCGTGCACTCCTTTAGCATTTGCTTCTATCACACTTTTAGAATTCAGATCCAGCACTGCTGCATGGGAATAATCGGTTACAGTTGCTGTTGCCACCAGATGATCTGTGAAATGGTATCCACGGACCGCAAGCCAGTATCCGTTTTTACTTTTCCCAAGAATGTTTTTCATGAAAAGAGAATCCTCACTTACAGATTGAGCATTTTTAGGTTTCGTGACAACTCCATAGTGGCATCCATAAATAAAGATAATTGATATTATAATTAATGAGGTGGTGTTTTTCATGAGATGGATGTAAATTAAAAATCCCGGTTTTGCGCCGGGACTTTTGAGTATTGTTTCTGCTCTGATTATTCAGCCAATAAAATCACTTTGTTATTCAGCATTTCAACCACTCCGCCATTAATGTCGAAATTCTCAACAGCGTCTTTATTATCTACAACTTTCACTGTTCCTTTTTTCAAAGAGGCAATAATTGGTGCGTGATTATTCAGAATGCCAAATGAACCATCAGAGCCGGGAAGTTTTACTGATTTCACTTCTCCGCTGAAAAGTTTTTTGTCTGGTGTTATTATTTCTAAGTACATAGTCGTGAGTCTAAAGTCCTTAGTCTGGAGTCAGTAGAAGTAAAGACTCTGGACTAAAGACTATTTACTAATTCGCTTCTGAAAGCATTTTCTTTCCTTTCGCAATTGCTTCCTGCAAGTTACCAACCAGGTTGAATGCTGCTTCAGGGTATTCATCCACTTCTCCATCCATGATTGAATTGAAGTCCTTTATTGTATCTTCAATTGGAACGAATACACCTTTTAAACCGGTGAATTGTTCAGCCACGTGGAAAGGCTGAGATAAGAAACGTTGAACGCGACGCGCACGTTGTACAACTAATTTATCTTCTTCGGAAAGCTCATCCATACCCAGGATCGCAATAATATCCTGAAGTTCTTTATAACGCTGAAGCAATTGTTTCACACGTTGTGCAGTATTGTAATGCGCTTCACCTAAAACAGCAGGTGTTAAGATACGGGATGTAGAATCCAATGGGTCAACTGCAGGATAAATACCTAACTCAGCAATCTTACGGCTCAATACAGTGGTTGCATCCAAATGGGCAAACGTGGTAGCCGGAGCTGGATCGGTCAAGTCATCCGCAGGTACATACACCGCCTGTACAGAGGTGATGGAACCACGTTTAGTCGAAGTGATACGTTCCTGCATCGCACCCATTTCAGTTGCAAGTGTTGGCTGATAACCTACGGCTGAAGGCATACGGCCTAACAGAGCTGATACTTCAGAACCAGCTTGCGTGAAACGGAAAATGTTATCAATGAAGAAAAGAATATCGCGGCCTCCGCTTGCTTTGTCATCCGGGTCTCCGTCGCGGTAATACTCAGCTACAGAAAGACCTGATAATGCAACACGGGCGCGGGCTCCAGGAGGTTCGTTCATTTGTCCGAATACAAGTGTAGCCTGTGATTTTGCCAACTCTTTCATATCCACCTTACTCAAATCCCAGCCACCTGATTCCATTGAGTGCTTGAACTCATCACCATATTTTATAACGCCCGATTCGATCATTTCACGAAGCAAATCGTTTCCTTCACGTGTACGTTCTCCAACGCCGGCAAATACTGAAAGTCCGGCATAGCCTTTAGCAATATTGTTGATCAGTTCCATGATCAATACTGTTTTCCCTACACCGGCACCACCGAACAAACCAATTTTACCACCTTTTGCATATGGCTCTAGCAGGTCAATAACTTTAATCCCTGTAAAAAGCACTTCGGTAGAAGTAGAAAGTTCATCATATTTTGGAGGTTCACGGTGAATAGAGTAACCTTTTGATTTATCTAACTTACCGATTCCATCAATGGCATCACCCACAACGTTGAATAAGCGACCTTTGATTTGTTCACCAATCGGCATTTTAATAGGAGCCCCTGTCGCTAAAACTTCAGTGCCACGGCTTAATCCATCTGTTGAATCCATCGCAATGGCACGGATTGTATCTTCTCCAACGTGTTTCTGACACTCAAGTATAATCGAAGTTCCGTCTGGACGTTTTACTTCAAGTGCATCAAGAATATTAGGTAATTTACTTCCTTTTTGTTCGAAACTAACATCGATTACCGGTCCGATGATCTGGGTAATTTTTCCTTTTAAAGTCGACATTTCTGGTTGATTAGTATAGTTATAAAATACTTGTATTTTTCACGGGTGCGAAGGTATTATTTTTTAGTCAAAAAGGGGAGGGCTGTTGATAAAATTTAATTACATGAATGAATCAAATCAGCGAATCTCCAATTCATACGAATTTACGAATGAGGTTTGTGTCGGTACTTATTCGTAAATTTGTGGTTTGTCAGAGATCCGTTGATAAATGAAAGTATATAACGACATAGCTCAGTTTAAAGGAGTTGATTTTCCGGTAGTTACTTCGGGAACATTTGACGGAGTTCATGTTGGTCATAGGAAAATAATCCAGCGTTTGAAAGAAATCGCGGGTCAAAACGGAGGAGAAACGGTGTTGTTGACATTTTACCCGCATCCCCGGATGGTGCTTTTTCCTGATGACAATGAATTGAAATTGCTAAGTACGCAGGAAGAAAAGATAAAATTACTGGAGGGTCAAGGTGTGGATCATTTGATTATTTACCCTTTTACCAAGGCTTTTTCAAGGCTTTCTTCAGTGAATTTTATCAGAGACATTCTTGTCAATAAGATCGGTACAAAAAAGCTGGTTATTGGTTATAATCATCATTTTGGTCGCAACAGGGAAGGATCTTTCGAACATTTGCAGGAGTATGGTCCGGTTTACGGATTTGAAGTAGAGGAGATCCCCGCTCAGGATATAGAACATATTGAGATCAGTTCAACCAAGATCCGAAGTGCACTTCAAAATGGAGACATCAAAACAGCGAATACTTTTTTAGGATATAATTATACTTTGGCAGGCACCATTGTAAAAGGCAAGCAACTCGGACGAACGTTGGGCTACCCTACTGCCAATATTGAAGTTGCGGATAAATACAAGTTGATCCCGGCCAATGGAATATATGTTGTTGAGGTTGAATACGAGGGAGTGAAACATAAGGGTATGATGAGTATTGGTTTAAATCCAACGGTCAATGGAACCGAACGAACAATTGAAGTTAACATACTTGATTTTGAAAAAGATATTTACGGAGAAAAATTAACAATCAGGTTTATTGACAAAATAAGAAACGAAGAAAAATTTGAAAGCCTGGAAAAGTTGAAGAGCCAGTTGGGAAAAGATAAAGAACATACCATAAAAGCATTCGAAAAATTAAGCCTTTGAAGAGAGTACAAAAAAATATTTTTATTATTATCTCAGCTTTGTATTTGTGCGGATTAAGTTCCGTGGCACAACAAGCAGACTCGCTTACGTTGGATACGATGGCTGCGTTTACAAGCATCCAGCAGGCTATAAAACAACCTGAAAAAGTTGTCAAATTGATTTTAAGAAAGCAAAAGCTAAAAGAATTTCCCAAGGAAATATTATTATTCAAAAATCTACAGTACCTGGATCTGACTAAAAATTCAATAAAAGAGTTGCCGCATGGAATAGACAGTCTTCATAATCTTGAGGTGCTGATACTTTCTAAAAACGACCTGGAACAGCTGCCCAAAGAAATTGGTCGCTTGAAAATGTTACGAAATCTGAACGTAAATCAAAATGAATTAACATCGTTGCCACCCGAGATCGGAAATCTTGACAATCTTGAATTTCTTGATTTATGGAGCAATAACATTGATACATTTCCCGAACAAATAGGTAATCTTAGTAAATTAAAAGTGATGGATCTTCGCGTAATTATGATTGATGAAGAAGAACAGCAGCATTTGCAAGGTTTGCTGCCCAAGACGAAGATCTTTTTTTCACCCGGTTGCAGGTGTAAAACGCAGTAAATCGTTTCCTGAATTCATCCGTTTGCCTCCCCCACAATTGTCACCTGGCAAAATAGATGCAAAAAAAAGTTAGTTAAACTGAAACTTTTTGACATCAATTTCAGTTTAATCGGTATATTAATGGTATTAATATGGTAAAAGCTACACCCCATGGCTGTTTTTCATTTTTAATAACCTTCTTGGTTTTACTAGGAGGTGTTCCTTTGTTTTCTGCGAATTATTATTGGACAGGCGGATCTGGAAATTGGACTGATTTAACACATTGGGCAACAACTTCAGGTGGAAGTACCCACCCATCAGTGGATCCGGGGTCAACGGATGACGTATTTTTTGATTCAAATTCTTTTAACGGGCCAGGTCAAACTGTTATGATCAATACTGCAGGTGATTGTCATAATATGGATTGGACAGGTTCAACCACTTTTTACTCAGGGTCAGTTAACGGACCAACTTTTCATATTCAATCACAATTTGAAGTTTTTGGAAGTCTGAAATTAAAGGCTGGGATGCGCCCTGTTGAATTCAACGGGTGGGCTGGAGATCTTCGTATGTCTTCTGCGTCGATGGGCAATACTATAACTACGGAGGGCTGTAAAATTGGAGTTGGAATTTGTGCCAGTATTATGTCTTTTAACAGTACAAGCGGAGGATGGACATTAATGGATTCGCTTGTTGGGGAAGTAACAATTAATTTCAACGCAGGAAATTTAAATACAAATAATAATCCGGTTCGTTGCGGAGCATTTGAGGCTACTACCACTGCTCTCCGCACATTAACGTTTGGCACATCTGTAATTAAAGTAACAGGAAGTTGCGGAGGAGGAGCTGCATTTCTGATAAACCCAACCAATTTAACCCTTGACGCAACAAACAGTACTGTGATATTTTCTCCATTAACTACGGGAATGGGTGATGCTGATGTAGGAGGATACGCAAGTACAACTCCCGTAAATTTAGGAACGATTAAATCGTACGGTACCAATTTATATGTCAGTGAATATGCAGGTCCTGGATATACCAGTCAATCCTGTTTGGCATTCAAAGACCTTTATTCTTATGGAAATATTTTTGTTCAGGAGTGTATTAAAGTTGGCAACAGCATTGATCTGGCTTCCGGAAAAATGGCAATCTTCCGAAATAATTATTGGTTCCAGGTTTCTTTTGATTTTGGTGCTTCCGGTAATTTGGTTACACACGGTACATGTGGAAGGCCTAATTATATTATTGGAGAAAGCGGAGGAATAAGTCTGATTAATTTAATACGAAGCAGTGGATGGGGTTCCACTAATTTTGATTACTGTACTATTTCGGGGATAAATTTAACCGGAGGTGGAAGTGCTGTCGCTTCTAATAGCGTTGACCTTGGCGGGAATAGTGCAATTAATTTTGTTGCTTCAGCGTCCAGAAATTTATTTTGGGTAGCTAATGGTGGCAGTTGGCTTGATGGAAATCATTGGTCGCTTAGTTCAGGTGGATTACCTTCTGGTTGCGTTCCAACAGCACTAGACAATGTTTTTTTTGATGCTAATTCATTTTCTGCCGGAGGGCAAATTGTAAGTATAGACTCTTCTACTGCTTATTGCCATGATATGTCGTGGGTGGGTGTTTCAAATTGGCCAACTTTTCAAACTCCAAACAATCTTTCAAGTACATTGCAATTTAACATTTACGGCTCGTTGACTTTTTCAAAGAATATGACCGTTGGTTTATATATCCCGGTCTATTTTAATTCGGGTACAGTCGCAACGATTACCTCTGCAACTCAATCGTTCAATCACAACGTTTATATTGAAGGAGGCGGAACATTCAATTTAATGGATTCCATGCGTGTAATGGGTGGCGCACCAAGTTACTGGACTGCTACAGGAGTACTATATTGTGATAACGGAACATTTAATACGAATAATAATGTTTTACGAATTCGAAAATTTTGCTCTACAACGAACAACTTAAGAACGATCAATTTAGGTAGTTCAAAAGTTTTTGTCAATAACCAGGAGGGGTTTTCAATAAATACCTGGCAAATTGCGGCCAGCTCTAATTGCAATTTTTTAGGAACGAATTCTACAATATATATTGATGACGACCCAAGCAACAATGCTAATTACACTGACTTTTACGGGGGAAGTTGCAGATATCATTCTATTTATTTTCTTAATCCTGCTATTTCAACACCAAGTATAAGAGACTTTAGGGCAGATACCGTTAAGTTTTATTGTAAAGGAGACTTCTTTAGTAATGACACAATTGAAGGACAATTATATTTATCGGGAGCGCAAAGCTATACTTTTGAAGCAGGAAAAACCATTTTGTTTAATACAGCAGGCGGTTTGTATGCCAATGGCGCTTGTCTGGGAATTGTTGATATCAGTTCAAGTTCTCCTAGTATGCAGTCCAATTTTTTTAAGGCATCAGGAAGTATCGGAACTGCAATAAATATTTCTTTAAAAAATATGAATGGATCGGGTGGGGCAACATTCAACGCGATCACCTCAACTGACTTTGGTGGTAATTCGGGTTGGACTATTGGCCCTGCAATTCCCAGAAATCTTTATTGGATTGGAGGTACAGGCAATTGGAATAACAATGCTCATTGGGCAACCTCTTCTGGTGGAAGTGGAGGTAATTGTCCTCCTACAAGAATTGATAATGTTTATTTCGATAATAACTCTTTCAGTGCATCAGGACAAATTGTTACTCTAAATGTTAGTGATGCCAATTGCAAGGATATGGATTGGAGTGGTTCCGTGGGCAGAAGCCCCGTTTTCACAGGATCAATATTAACAAATCTCCACATATTTGGCTCCCTGGTATGGGGATCAACTATGTCACTAACTTACCTGGGCAATGTTTCATTTGAAGGTTCAGGAACTATCACCACGAACGGAATAAAAATTGTAAGATTTGCCTACGTGGATTGCGGAACAGGAACTTATACTTTGCAGGATAATTTTACCATGCAGTTTTTAAGTTGCTGGACATTTACTCCAACTTTGAATCTTGTTAGTGGCACGTTAAACACAAATGGAAATGCTGTTAACCTTTACGATCTGAGCATTAACTCTACCGCGACATCCGGGAACTTTACACTTAATTTGTCTTCTTCGGTTGTAACGATTTCTGATTTATGGAATAATGGAACGGGTGGCTCAGACGGTAATAATCCGAATTTTATTTTAAATGCAGGAACCTCCAAAATTATTGTTGGTTTTGCCGATATGTGTGGTTGGAATGGAACTTATTTCTGCAGCGCCGGACAAACTTATAATACCGTGGTGTGGGCCAACCCCAATGCTACGTTGCAATTGCATGGAAGTTCAACCTATAAGGTGTTGAGATTAGCCGGAGCAGCTTATTTTATGGACAACTATTGGGTTCCAGGTAGTGGCAGAAATACAATAACGGATTCTATGCTTTTTGCGAATGGGAAAACATATACTTTCTCTGCAGGAGACACCACATTTTTTAAATGCAATGCATACATTGATTTGGTAGGGGCTCCAGGTTTAATTATCACGGTACAATCGAGTTCAGGCGGTTCCCCAAATTATTTCTCTAAACCATGTGGTAAACTTTGCGCAGATTATATCTGGATTAAAGATAATCATGCGGTCGGAGGAGCATACTGGTTAGCTGCAAGTACAGCAGCCGATGATAAAGGCGGTAATGCAGGATGGGTATTTCACGATATAGTTGGCGGAGCGGCAAGCATGACCGGAACAAGCCCTACTTGTGGTTCTGCCGGACCAGCTACATTAACGTTTACTTTTACGCAGCCCTCGTATCCCAAACAATTAATTGTAGAAAAAAGTATCGGAGGTGTTGTTGTGGGCTATGATACAATTAATGCATACGCCTCTCCCTGGATAGCAAATGTAAGCGCGCCGGTGACAACAACCTTTACGTTAATTAAATCGACAGTGATAAAGTGTAGTGGTGACATTTCGGAACCTGTTTCCGGTTCTGCTACACTTTTGGCTGTATATACCGGTCAGGCTGGTTTGTGGCTTGGGGCTATAAATACTGATTGGTATACTGCATGTAACTGGGCGGATGGTAAGGTGCCAGTTAAATCAACAAATGTTACAATTCCGGGCGGAATAACAAATTATCCAAGAATTTATGCTACTCAATCCGGTAGTTATGATACTGCACAGTGCAATAATATAACGATTCAAAATGGCGCCGCACTTATGTTAGATGCTACGGATTCACAATTATTCCTAAATGGTAATTTTACAAATAGTGGGTCGATCACAGTTGTGTCAGGAGCGGTATTTGATTTTAGTGCCTGGGCACTTGCGCAAAATAATGGCACAATCACTGTGTCAGGCGGAGAGATGAAATTTAGTGGCGCATATTGTACTGGACAAAATAATGGCACAATCACTATGTCGAGCGGAGATATAAAAATGGATGGCGCATATTCTAATTTTACCAATAATTCTACCATGACACTTACAGGTTATGATTCATGGGGAGGGCCCACCACTACTTTCGCAACTTATAATTTTATAAATCCGGGTAATATATCGTTAGTAGGCCCAACTATTAACGCGGTTAACTTTACAAATTCAAATGCGTTCAATCAATCAGCCGGGCATCTTAGGGTGTCCGGGGATTTCACAAATACCGGAACATTTTCAGAAACAGGTGGAGATACTTATTTCTCGGGCTACCCATCTCATATCAATGGGAACCCAACCACATTTTATGACTTATATTCAGCCTCCTTTGTCTGGCCATATTCAGTGGGAAGTGGCGCTGTAATGAATACGGATGTTACAATTACAGATTATTTATGGGCGTATTTCTCTAACTTTTATATTAATGGTCATACATTAACTTTAAATGCAAACTATCAAAATTACGGAGGTGATCTGTCAGGAACTAATACATCTACACTTGTATTGGGAGGATCGGGTACAGGGCCAACAATAACTTTTGCTAGCGGGGCGCAAATGGTGGGTAATTTGGTAATGAACAAGGCTTACAGCGGAGGTATTCCGGGTACCATTACTTTAGGTACTCCTTTGCAGGTTATTACAAATGCAACGTTTACTAACGGATATTTGAGCACCAGTGCAGCCAACCATCTTGAATTTGTTGGTTCAGCAACCACAACGGGTGCGAGTGATGCAAGCTTTGTAGATGGTCCATGTTGGAAATCGGGAGTGGATGCAACAACTTTTCTATTTCCAATTGGTAAAAATTTACAATATCATTATTGTGGTATTTCACCTACAGTTGATGGAGCAGATCAATTTTCTGCGGAATATTTTGGAAGTGATCCCACTGCATTTGGGACAACTCTTGATCCCACAATTGATCATGTCAGTACTTGCGACTATTGGGATGTACAACGCATTGCGGGATCGACCAATGTAAAGGTTACATTGAGTTGGGACAATAACAGCGCTATTTGTCAAGGAATTACATCTCCATTAGACGTTGTTGTTGCTCATTGGTATGCAGGTGGCGGGAAATGGGAAAACTTAAATCAGTCAGGTTATACGGGTAATAATACTGCGGGATCTGTCACCGCAAGTTTGTCATCGAGTAGCTACAGCCCCTTTGCTCTCGCTAAAAAAATGGCAAGTGGACTGCCAATTCAGTTGTTGGTTTTTAATGCAAAGAAGAATGATGAAAAGGTTGATTTATCATGGAGCACTGCAACAGAAACGAATAACGACTTTTTTACAGTTGAACGTTCTGCTGATGCAAGCGCGTTTACAAGTATAAATGTAACAAAGGGTTCAGGAACAACAACCGTAAAACATGACTATGGAACAGTGGATTATAAACCTTTGGAAGGCATATCCTATTATCGTTTAAAACAAACTGATTATGATGGAAAATATACTTATTCCCAGGTTGTGCCAATAGAATTTGGATTGGCCGAAACAACAAACTTCACAGTTTATCCGAATCCGGTGAATACTTTTTCGGGTGAGAATGCGACGTTAACATTATCCGGGTTGCAAAAAGAATCTTCTGTACTGGTCGTTTTGAATGATGTATTGGGTAAAGAATATTATTCCAAAGTTGTAATGACTGCAAGTGACGGATCTGTAAATTTTGTGATAGAGAGCAGTACTGCTTTGCCGAGTGGTGTTTACCTGATTACCGCATCAAGTAATAATAAATTATTCAGTAAGAAGATTGTTGTGGAGTAAATAGGAGTTGACAGTTACCAATCGACAGTTGACAATCAATAGATAGATATCAAAGCCTCAGTATTGTCACTCAATATTGCCTGCTGTTACCGCTAGTTATCTACTTGTTTTATCTTCCAGCCTCTTTACTTTTTTGCACATACCTCGAAACAAAAATACTTGCTTCATAAAGAATATAAAGCGGAATAGATACAAGTAATTGTGAAGAAACATCCGGTGAAGGGGTGATAACAGCGCCCACAATTAAAATAACAACAACTGCATGCTTTCTGTACTTCCTCATAAATGCAGGTGAAATAATTCCAAACCTCGTTAGAAAATAAACTACAATCGGCAATTCGAAAACAAGTCCGGTTGCCAGTGTAAGTGTTGTTACAGTTGAAATATAAGAATCCATTGTTATTGTATTGGCTATTTCAGTACTCACCTGATAGGAACCAAGAAAATTGATTGTCATGGGTACGATCATGAAGTAACTGAAACAAACTCCTGTCATGAAAAGTACAGTGGCAAAAAAAACAAAGCCTCTTGTGTTATTCCGTTCTTTTTCACTAAGAGCGGGTTTTATAAACAGCCAGATTTCCCAGAGTATATAAGGGAATGCTGCAATAAGTCCGCCAACAAATGCAATCCACATGTGCATTGTAAATTGTCCGGAAAGATCTGTATTAATGAGCGTAAAAGGGATAGTGGTAATACAAAGATTTTCTCCCGCTCCAATAAAATGTGAGAGCTTGCACATCATCCGGTAAGTCCAGAAATCGGTATGTTTTGGTCCAAGAATGATCGTGTCAAAGATCAGTTCTTTCATAAAGAAGAGTGCAACTCCCAAAATGCAAACAGCAATTGCAGAGCGGACTAAGTGCCAGCGTAATGCCTCCAGGTGATCGAGGAAAGACATTTCTGCATTTGAGTTTTTGTTGTTGTCGGTCATAAAACAGACGTCAAAGATACAAGTTTAAAAATCCTGATGGCTAATTTGCAGTAAAACTCTTATTTTAGTAGTGGTGAAAGAGCTGCTAAAATCATTCGACCGCAAATTTTACGTGCTGGCATTTTTTGCGCTGGTCGCAGTTTGTATTACCTATTCAAATCATTTTCACAACGATTTCCATTTTGATGATTCACATACTATTTATAATAATATGTACATCAGGGAAATCAAAAATATTCCCTTGTTTTTTAAAGATGCCCGTACAACCAGTTCGTTTCCTCCTAACCAGGCTTATCGTCCGGGTCTGACTACATTAAATACTATCGATTATTGGATTATGCGCCAGTTTTTGCCGAAGCAGCTGATGCCAAAACCATTCGTTTTTCATTGCTCCATTTTTATCAGTTATGTTTTACTTGGTGTCTTGTTGTTCTTTTTTGTTTATGCTCTTTTTAACAGTGTGATTGAAAATGAATGGAATAAGTATGCCGCATTGTTTGCTGTTTCCTGGTATTGGTTGAATACGGCAAATGCTGAAACTATAAACTATATAATAGCACGTTCAGATTCCTTCTCTACCATGATGATCATGCTTTCTTTTGTCATCTACATTTACATGCCTAAATGGAGAAACAGGTATTTGTATTTTGGGACTATGGTGATTGGCTTTTTTGTAAAAGAACCTTCCCTTATGTTTATTCCATTGCTGTTTTTTTATATTTTATTTTTTGAAAAGGGATTTTCAATTCCAGAATTATTTGACTCAAAAAATGGAAAGATAATTTACAACAGTACTAAGTTTATTATTATTGGTGTTATTGCAGGAGGTTTAGTGTTCTGGATCTCCAGGAAATTAACTCCCCCAACATGGATTTCAGGTGGAATGTCACATTTTCGTTACCTGATCACTGAACCTTTTGTAATTCTGCATTACTTTAAGAATTTCTTTTTTGCGAATGATCTGAGTGCAGATACAGACTGGAAAGAATTGACAACGATGACTGATCCGCGTTTTATTGTCGGGATGGCTTTTATAGGAGCTATGTTGTTTGCGGCATATAAAACTTCGTTAAAAAAGGAAACACGTCCTATTGCATTTGGAATTCTGTGGTTCTTTATTGCGTTGCTTCCCACTTCAAGTTTGATTCCTTTTTCAGAAGTGCTGAACGATCATCGCACTTTCTTTCCTTATATCGGATTAGCAATCGCTGTTACTTGTGCTGTTTATCTGGTTGTTCTGAAATACAAGGAAACTATTGAAACCAATTCAACTTACAGAAGTTTATTGTTCGGAGCCATGGCATTGTTATTGGCCGCAAATGCTTACGGTACATATCAACGCAACATAGTGTGGAGAACGGAATTGTCTCTTTGGGAAGATGCCTCAATTAAAAGTCCGGGTAACGGGCGTGCCATTATGAATTATGCACTGGCATTGATGGGTGAAAAAAAATACGAGGAAGCCGAAGGACTGTTAAAACATGGTATTGAACTGATGCCGCAATACGCGTATATGTACATTAACATGGCAATGAATAAAGTAAACCTGAAGGATACTGCTGCCGCTGAAGTAAATTTTAAAAAAGCTATCGAACTTGGTTTTAATACGCCTGATCCGTTTTATTTTTATGCGCAGTATTTATGCGGACGTAAACGTTTTGATGAAGCTATTCCATTGCTGAAACAAGCTATGAAGCTGAGCGATGGACATATTTATTCACGTTATGTATTGTTGAATGTGTATGCGGATAAATACATGTGGGATGATCTGGATCAGTTAGTGAAGGAGTCGGTTGCCTTATTTCCTAAAGACCCGGAAATACTAAAGTATGTTGATATTGCAAAAAACAGGAAGACAATAACAGACCGTGAGAAAGAAAAAGTAACAACGGAAAAAACGCCGCAGAGTTTTATAGATCTCAGTCTCGCTTATTTCAACGAGGGCAAATATCCTGAATGCATAGCAGCTTGTAAAGAAGTATTAAAGCTGGATTCAACCAATGCAGATGCGTATAATAATATAAGCTGCAGTTATAATCAAATGGGGGAATGGGATAAAGCAGTTGAGTACGCGGCGCTGGCAGTAAAGTACAGGCCGACTTTTGAAGTAGCAATCCGAAATCTTAAAAATATTAAAGAACGGAATGAAAGTGTTTACAAATCAGCTGCAATGGCAAAAGCAAATCCAAGTCCGGAAAATTTTTTACAGGTAAGCACAATGTTTTTTAACGGGCTCAGGTATCCTGATTGCATTGAGTACGCGAGGATGGCGCTTAAACTCAGTCCGAATTCTGCAGAAGCTTACAATAATATCTGTGCGGCCAACAGTAAAATGAAAAACTGGGATGAAGCTGAAAAGGCTTGTCAGCAGGCGCTAAGAATAAATCCGAACTTCGCCACTGCTCAAACTAACCTGAAGTACATTCAACAACAAAAAGCAGCAGCTCATTAATCCTGTATGAAAAAAGGAGTCTTGTTTTATTTAAGTGCAATAGCAATTCTTGTGTTGCTTCTTTGGGCTTACTCCAATCATTTTAATAATCCCTTTAATTTCGACGACGATCATACGATTGTAACAAATAATGCGATCAGAAGCATCAGGAATATTCCATCTTTTTTTAAAGATGCACGCACTACAAGTTCCTTGCCGGCAAACCAGGCTTATAGGCCAGGAGTGACGACACTCAATGCAATTGATTTCTGGATTGGAGGGAAAGCTCAGCCTGATCCGTTTTATTTTCATGTATCCATTTTCATGAGCTATATATTACTTGGAGTTTTACTGTTCCTTTTCTTCCTGAAGATATTTAATCAAACAATTGATCATAAATGGAATAGCTATTTTGCACTCTTTGCCGCCGGTTTTTTTTGCCTGCATACTGCAAATGCCGAAACCATCAACTATATCATTGCACGTTCGGATTCATTCTCCACTTTGATGATTATTCTGGCAATGGTGATTTATATGTATAAACCAAACTGGCGTTCAAAGTTTATTTACCTGGTTCCGGTTGTAATTGGTCTATTTGTTAAGGAGCCGGTGGTTATGTTTGCACCGCTTCTTTTTTTGTATGTTATTCTTTTTGAAGATGGCGTTTCTCTCACGGAAATTTTTAAAGGACAATACAGGAAATTATTTTTAAAAGCGTTTGTTATTATTCTGCCCACCCTGATAATCGGAATGGTTTATTTTATTTTTTCAAAACGGATGACTCCTCCTACCTGGACATCGGGTGCGCACGACAGGGTTCATTATCTTTTTACACAGCCATTTGTGATCGTTCATTATATCAATAATTTTTTTCTGCCTTTAAATCTTTCTGCCGATACAGATTGGACACTTATTAAAAGTATAGTTGATGATCGCGTGTTGATTGGCTTGGGTGTTGTAGTCGGAATGATTATCTCGGCTTTTGTTTTGTCGAAAAATAAATTAATGCGGCCTGTAACTTTTGGTTTGTTATGGTTTCTGCTGGCACTTTTGCCGACCTCAAGTATATTTCCACTGGCCGAAGTTTTGAACGATCATCGTACATTTTTTCCTTACGTAGGTTTGGTAATGGCTTTGGTATGGACATTCGCAGTACTTGTTTTGCGTTTTGAAAATGGAATTTTACAAAGTAAGTCTGGTACCGCTATTGTATTTTCTCTTGTATTTATTTTTTTGTTTTCCCATGCATACGGTACGCATCAGCGAAATAAGATTTGGAACAACGGAGAAAGTCTGTGGTATGATGTTACAATTAAGAGTCCGGCAAATGGCCGCGGCCTTATGAATTATGCAAACTCACAAATGGCAAAAGCAAATTACAAGGTCGCTGAAGATTATTATAACCGGGCTTTGAAAATCTGGCCAAATTATTCTTATTTATATATAAATATTGCTGTATTAAAGTCGGCCACAGGGTTTCCTGTAGAGGCAGAAGCTAATTTTAAAAAGGCATTATCACTTGATCCAGGAAATCCGGAAGCTTATTATTATTATGGCAACTGGCTTAAGAGTACGGGAAAGCTGGTTGAGGCAAAGGAGTTAGTTAATCGCGGACTGCAAATAAGTCCGGAGCACATTAACAATAAAAGACTAATCGATGAAATTACTTTGCTTGAACAAGCTACGACTGCCAATGATTTCAGTCTTGAAAAAATGGCAAAAGAAAAGCCCACTCCGGAAAATTATCTTAATTTAAGCCTGTTGTTTTACAGGCAGGAGAAATATGAAAAATGTGTTGAAGCATCCAGAGAGGCGCTTAAGTTAAAACCGGATTATAGTGCGGCATTTAACAATATATGTTCAGCTGAAATCATGCTTGGTAATATGGATGAAGCAATTGTTGCAGGACAGGAAGCATTGAAGCTTAATCCGGATTTTGAACTTGCAAAGAATAATTTAAAGGATGCATTGGAACGCAAGCGCAAAGAAAATGATCAGTTGATATTAACAAAACAGAAGCCGAGTGCGGACAGTTATATACAATTGAGCCTGATCTATTACACGAATCATAATTATTTAAAATGTGTGGAAGCGGCAACAGAAGCGTTGAAATTAAATCCTCAATCAGATATTGCCTATAACAATATCTGCTCTGCTTATAATATGTTAAAAATGTGGGATAAGGCAATAGATGCCGGAGAAAAAGGATTAAGTCTGAAAGCGGACAATCAGCTTTTAAAAAATAATTTGGTAATTTCTCATAATGGGAAAAAGAATAATTCTAATAAATAAAAAATGAAAATACTTGGATTTAATTGTTACGGACATGATTCAGCGGCAACGTTGGTTATCGACAATAAAGTTGTTTTTGCAGTAGAGGAAGAACGTCTGACCCGGAAAAAGCATTATGGTGGGATTCCGATTGAGTCCATCAAAGCCTGTTTGGATTTTGCTAAAATTAAGATGTCTGATATTGATCATGTTACCTTTTTCTGGAAACCGAGTATTTCATATTCGAAAATCCCTGTATTTTTATTCAAATATTGGTATAAAGTGCCCGCTTTATTAAAGGAGCAGCGCAGTTTTACCGTTGAAGAGAATTTGGGCATGTTAAACTACTTATCTCAAATGAACAGGCTTCCAAAAACATTGCAGGAGCTTTTTCCAAATGAAAAAATGAAGTTTAAGTTTCATATGATTGAACATCATCTTTGTCATGCAGCAAGTACTTTCTTTAGTTCACCGTATGAAGAAGCAGCTATAATGACAATTGATGGAGCTGGAGAATGGAATACCTGCTTAATGGCACACGGTAAAGGAAATAAAATAACCAAATTAGCAGCTGTAGATACTCCTTATTCATTGGGCGCTTTTTATCAGGCGGTTTCAAGACATCTTGGGTTTAAATTAATAGAAGGTCCTGGCAAACTTATGGGATTATCGTCCTATGGAAATCCGAATACGCCGGTATATGATAAAATGAAGAAGTTGATAACGCTAACGTCTAATGGCGGATTTAAACTTGACATGAGTTATTTTTCTTATCACTACACCAGGAAGACAGGAGTAAGTGAAAAATTTCAACGCGATTTTGGTCCATCAAAAAAGGAAGGTAAAGACTGGAGTGAACATGAGCTAAATGTTGCTGCGGCGGTGCAGCATGTTGTAGAAGATGTGTTTATTCATATGGCAAAACATCTTAAAAAAGTTACTGGTTCTGAAAATCTCTGTATTGCAGGAGGAGTTGGTTTAAATAGCGTAGCTAATGGGTTGATTGCATCGAACGGTATTTTTAAAAACATGTTCATTCAACCGGCAGCAGGTGATTCAGGAACATCCCTGGGAAGCGCAATGTATTTAAATCATTGCATATTGGGTAATAAAAGAGAATATGTCATGGAAACGGCGTTTCTTGGCCCTGGTTATGATGACGATACTTATGAAGCTGCAATAAAAAAATATAATTTACCTTACGTAAAAACACAAAAGCGTTATGCAGAATTTGCAGCAAAAAAATTGGCAGAAGGCAAAATATTGGGCTGGTTTCAGGGACGATTGGAATTTGGTCCGCGTGCGTTGGGTAACCGGAGTATTATAGCTAATCCGTTGGTAGCAGAAATGAAAAATGTGTTGAATGCTCGGGTAAAGTTTCGTGAAGGTTTCCGTCCGTTTGCTGCCATTGTGCTTGAAGAAGATTGTGGAAAGTATTTCGATTGTGCCTATCCCAATCCCTATATGCTAATGGTTTATAATGTTCGTCCAGAGTACCTGGGCAAGCTGCCTGCTATTACGCATGTGGATAATTCCGTACGTATACAAACCATCAATAAATCAGAAAATCCGCATATGCAGGAATTGCTTGAAGCATTCAGAAAGGAAACAGGCTATTCTGTTCTGATTAATACTTCTTTCAATATCAAAGGAGAACCTATTGTAGCGAACCCTGATGATGCTGTGCGTAGCTTTGCCGTTGCAGATATGGATTACCTTGTTATTGGAAACTATGTAGTGGCTAAACCCGGAGATGAAAAAAGTATTGAATCATTAAAATGATTCGTTAATGTTTAATCGTAGCAACAATAATGTAATTATTATTCAGAATTACATGAGAAAAATGATTGCTATTTATCAATGAGTCAATAACTCCGTCTATCTTATTTTCTTTTAACCTGGCTTTATCGAGCCATATAGCTTTGGCATGGACTGCTGATAAAAAACTATCTGTTTTATTTGATCGGATACTTTTTTCAAAATCAGAAAATCTGTTTTTATTAATAAAATCTCCGGTTACGGAATATCCTTTTTGTATGAAATAGTATTTGTAAATAGAATAATAGTAAGAGTAAATCGTATCATTTTTACCGACATTATATTTTTTAAGTGAATCTATGCTGGTTAAGATATCCGCTTGATTATAAGTCGCTGTTTTTGCAATTTCCTCTTCTGAAAAAGGGATTTTCCAGGATAAATTATTTTTGAAGTAACTAAAAGCACTGGCAGTAGGTCCTATAAAAACACAAGCAGTAAAAAAAACACAAATAGATTTTTTATTTAACAGTGATATTTTACCTGAGATAAATAACCAGATGTCACTCCAGGCAAGCATTGCAGCAACAATGGCAATAGCAATATGGTGTTCATATCTTATTTTGACTGATATACTTAACCATAAAATAATTCCATAAATGGCCATGAAGTATATAAATAGTTTTTCGTTATTGAAATCCTTAACCAGGAAAAATATCAGGAATGGAAATAATAAAACATAGCCCAACAAAGGCCAGTCGGCAAATTCATTTTCCGGAGTAGCTTTTAAAACGGAAAGAGGAAGTTTTAAATAGTAAAGTAATCCGGTATCGTGATTGCCTTTGACATCTTGTTGTACAGCATCAAAATCAGCTTTACTCCAAAAGGGATCTGGCTTATTTCTTGTGATATTTAATATAGGCGAGATGGGATCTCCTGCTATGCTGTAATTACGAATATACCAGGTACTACTTAAAATCCCGAAAACAATAGCAAACAGGAAAAATTGCTTTTGGGAATTTCTGAATAAGTAAATAAATAATAAAGCAGGAATGAACATGAAGTTTGAGATCTTGATTCCAATAAACATTGCACAACATAGAGCAGCCGCTAAAATCATGTATTTATTGTCGTTGTTTCTTGCAAGAAGTAATAGGTATAAACTGGTGAGCATAAAAAACATTTGAGGGACATCTATATGAATATAATTCAGATTATGTTGAATGAGCGGAGTGACAAAAAATGACAAACCTGCTATGAAGCAAAATAGAGGATCTGTGTTAAGCCGGTTGAGAAGTTCTGAGATTGCAATGCTCGTTAACAATCCTGTCAGGCAGGTAAGTAAATGAGGAACAATGTATGGATGAATATAGGCCATTAGAAGTTGGATCATGTGCCAGTTAAATGTATATAATGGATGACGCATACTGGCATCGGTAATTATGCCCCTGTTATTTAAAAATTCATGTATGTAAGCGAGGTGATAGCTCATCTCGTCATAACGTATAGGAGGCAAGAGGGAAAGAATAGAGGAAATGAGAAAAAGAACAAAATACCATTTATATTTTGTAAAAGTTTGAATGAAAATAAGAGCTTGTTCGTTTACAAATTTTTTATCTCGCAAATACAATACGATTACATAAATGACAAACAAAGAAAAAATTGCAAAAGGGTAAACCTGGTTGAAAAGGGCAATTGCTGTTACAAGAAATGCAATAAGGGATATTCCTAAAGTGAAACGAATGACGAATTCTTCCGGTGCGGTTTTAAAATTAAACCGGTTTTTTCTCAACAACAAACCCGAAATTAGCTGACATGTAAAACTAAATAACGCAACAGCAAGTAATCCTAGCAGCCAACTCAGATAAAATTTGGGTTCTGCAAAGTTTTCCCAAACAATGAATGCATTTAAATGATAAAGGTTATTCATTTCCTGCTATTTGCTAGTAAAACATCAAGCGATTGTTGATAGTTCATATGTTTTGTCCCTGTCGTTATCTCATTATCCACCTTAATAGCTTCAGTCATTTTTAGTCCAATCAGGTTGTCTTTTGATATCGATAATTTAACACCAATCATATTAAGAAGACTTACAGCCATATAAACAAGCCAGTAAGGGACGTAAATATAGATTCTTTTTAATCCAAGTGATTTGCTGATGTATTTGCAAAAATCTTTATAAGACACGGGAGGAAATTCGGCAATTGTATATACACCATACCGGTTTTGTTGAATTAGAAATTCAATTGATGTTTTAAGATTGTCCAGATCTGCTGTTTGTATAGGTTGAATACCACCGTTTATTAAAGGAATAAATTTATTTTTTTTGATGAGTTGAATGATCGATTTAGCCAACCCTCCGTCACCAAGGATAAGTCCCGGTCGTATCACCAAGCAGTCGGTTCCTGTAAATATTTTTTCAATATGAAATTTCTGACGTCCATATTCGGACAAAGCATTTTCTTTGGCAGACAAACTTGAGATAAAAATGTTTTTTTTGAGATTCTTCCTTCTGCTGACTTCAAGAAGTTTTTTACTGCCTTCAATATTATTCAGCAAAGCCTGTTTGTCATTATCAGTTTTTATATAGGCGCAATGCACAAGATAATCTGCGTTCTCAAAAATTTGTTCATTGATTTTTTCAGAGAGATCATAATGATGAAATTCGACATTTTCCTGTTGTAATTTTTGTGGATTTCTAACAAGTGCTTTTACCAGATACCCTTTTCGAGCAAAATAATCAACCAGGTTTGAGCCAAGAAATCCATTGGCTCCTGTTATAATAATAACTGGCTTGTTGTTACTCATTCTTCAACACATTTAAAGCTGTTATATGAGCATTTGCCATTAAGGAAAAAGTCAGTCCCTTTGCAGGTAAATAATTAAAGCCGGATCCGTCGGCTACAAAAATATTTTTGGTTCCATTCAGCAATCCATTTGGTTTGAGCGTATAATCTTCATTGCTGTTACTGAACGGAAGTGTTCCGGCGTAATGAATGCTGGAGCCGTTTCCGGGGTTGATTCGTTTGATGGCATAAGCACCTATTTTACGTATAGCCCTCACATATTTTTTTTCTCTTGAATTTATTTTTTCTTTTTCTTCTTCGCTAAGAATATATGTTGCTTTTAATTTGTCGCTGGTTAAACTGCCCGGGTCATTTATTAACTCTATTGTTTTTTGATGGCCTCTTTTTTCAGGATGATGAATGCCCATGATTATAAAACCCGACATTAGATAACGCATAATCAAGTGAGCATCCCGGAAATTGAGAGGGGCTTCTTTTATAATCCGGAAGAGCATCAGCGATTGGTAGCTGTATATGGAGGCCATTGCAACATCAAAATTATTTTTACCCGGATCGTGAAATAGAGAAAGTTGTGCAAATCCCATTTTTTTTTGTTCCGCTGCTTTACCCATCATTGCGGGCTGAATGCAGGGAATGTATGCATAAGGATTACAGAGAAGTGGAAGCTTTATGTTTTCTCTATTAAAAGAACGTAGAACGATCCTTGCCGTTCCCAAAACTCCGGGTGCAAGTATTAGTTTTTTGCATCTGAATGTTTCAGGAATATTATTTTCTGTATTGATGCAATGAACTTCGGTAAAATCAGTCTGTTCTTTAAAACTCAATACCAAACGGTTTCCGATATAATTAAAATTGTTTTTTTTTCGGAGTTCATCAGTCGTAATCCATGGGCGATAAGCACTTTTATCTTTATCGGAATAAAAATCCATATCACGATAAGCATATTTTTTTCGTCCGTCCAGATTTTCTGTTAATAATGCAAGCGCAGGTCTCCCTAAATAAAAACCATTGCTGTTGAATTTATTTTTTCTGCCATTGTATTTCTTGAAAAGCATACTAAAATTACGATCCATCTCAGGAGCAGCCTGATAGTTGTTCAATTCTCCGATTGTATAAGGTGATGCATCATCTTTGCTGCCGCTTATTCCGATACGGGCAGATACAGTTGTATAAGCCTTTTGCATGTGTTCAAAATTCAGGCCTGCGGCATCCATTTCAGGTTTGGAAAATTCACAGCAGCCCAGCCCCCAGCCATTGCCCAATCCACCATACGATAAACTTTCCATTGGAGAAAATGAATCTGATTCAACCGGTAAATATTTTTCTACCAATTGCATGATGTGCTTTCTGGGGGGAGTAAGATGCTCTCCTGTTTTTACTTTCCCCCACGAAATTCCTTCTGCTTCATCACCAACGAAGTAACGATATTGCTGACTTTCATTTTTTCGTATATCTAAATAATCTTTATCCGGAATTATTGAGGCGTACTTTGTGTCGGAAACGCCAATGTCAAGCATACTTACTTTTACTCCGGCCTCAACAAGCGTTTGTGCCGCCATGGCTCCTGTACAACCCGAGCCAACAACTATATAATCATGTAATTCCACTAGGCAATAAGTTTTACAAGCAAAACACCAATGATAGTTTTAACAATTGCCCTGCAACCGCTGAATAAGATCACAAATAAATAAAACGGATTTCTTTGTTTGGGTAAAAAATGGTCTGCATACTCCGGAGTGGCTTCCAGTAAAGCATACATCAAATACAACCTTCTTCTCAATTCATGATGAGGGTTTAATAGTGCAAGAGCAGAATCAATTAATCCGATGCTCCATGCATTTTTTAATGCAAAGCGAAAAAGTTTTTCTTCATTTCCAGATATAGGAATCCCCGACGACTGAATGATATTTTCATAAAGAGATCTGACGGCAGTATTTGGAATTCTATTCAGTAAATAGTTTCCGAAAATTGTTGCTTCATCTTTTTGAGAAATTTCAGTCATTCTTTTTTGCTGCTTTTTGCTTGAGAATGGCAATTTCCTGCGCAAGTGTTTTGTTTTGTTCCTGAAGTTTGGACACAACAACGGATAGATGCAATAAGTAAATCAGCATTGCAAAAATGGCGCCCGTAAAGATGAGGTTGGGTGGTGCATAA
>Ga0206957_1028_pt1 | contig 41074 bp, 26 predicted proteins | sample Alteio_BWOrgHeat_32_FD_152975 | JGI IMG/M metagenome (GOLD analysis project Ga0206957, IMG submission 152975) | Enriched cells from forest soil in Barre Woods Harvard Forest LTER site, Petersham, Massachusetts, United States -... | ecosystem: Environmental > Terrestrial > Soil > Temperate forest >...
AATGTAGATCCGGAAGATCCGCGTTCGTATTATTCTGTTTCATCCCGCCTGGAAAGAGAAACACCGAATTCCTGGAAAGCAAATCAGTACGATAATTTATCAAACACACAGGCGCATTATGAAAGTACAGGCCCGGAAATATGGGAACAGACAGAAGGAAAAGTAACACACCTGGTTGTTGGTGTAGGAACGGGCGGAACAATTTGTGGAACGGGAAAATACCTAAAAGAAAAAAATCCGAAAATAAAAGTCTGGGGAATTGATACATATGGCTCTGTATTTAAAAAATACAAAGAGACTGGTATTTTAGATAAGGATGAAATCTATCCATACATAACTGAAGGGATAGGAGAGGACTTCCTTCCAAAAAATGTTGACTTCAGCATAATTGATCATTTCGAAAAAGTGACAGATAAAGATGCCGCGATTTATACGCGTGAGATCGTCCGGCAGGAAGGAATATTTGTTGGAAATTCAGCCGGATCAGCAATGGCGGGACTCCTACAATTAAAAGATAATTTTAAAAAGGACGATGTTGTTGTCATTATTTTTCACGATCACGGAACACGTTACCTGGGCAAAATGTTTAACGATGACTGGATGCGTGACCGTGGATTCCTTGTCAAAGAAAAACCTAAAGCAATTGATCTGATTCAGTCGCACAAACATCAAAAGCTGGTTACTCTTGATTCAAATATGTCCGTACATATTGCAGTTGAAAAAATGTCGAAGTTTAATATTTCACAGATTCCTGTAACTAAAAACGGGGTGTTTATTGGTTCTATCAATGATTCTCAGCTCTTCAGCAAACTTCTTGAAAAACCGGATCTTAGAAATCAAAAAATTGAATCAGTTATGCAGCCTCCATTTCCTTTTGTTGCTGCCAGTGCTACCATAGAAGATGTCTCCAAAAAAATTACAAGAGAAAACACAGCAGTATTGGTGAAAGACGAAAATGGTGACCCGCACATTATCACCAAGCATGATATTATTGAAGCAATCGGTTAAAAATAAAAAGTTGGTATTAATAAATATTCGTAAATCGTAAATTGTAATTCGTCAATCGTCAATCGTCAATTCATTCACCTGTTCCTGCAACCACTGGAGGTTTGTGATATTTTTTTCTTTATTTATTTTGTCTTTTAACTTCTGAATTGCTTTTTCGTAGATTGTTCTGGAAGGTACTGGTCCTTTTAATTTTAAATCGAAAGCGTTTTTTGTATACTTCACAAGATTCTGGTGAACAGTACGCTGATACACCGATATTTTTTTATTTCTCAGTAGGTAAACTTTAAAAGCATCTACCAGGGAATAAAATGGTTCTACTTCTTCCAGCTCATAATACATTTTAAGCAGCATGGATTTTGCTCCAAGGTGATAAAATACATCAGTGAACTCTACTTTCTGCAATAGCTTCAATGCATCACGATAATCTTTTTTACTGTAATAATAAGAAGCCAGGTTATATTCATATGCATTTTCCCTTGAATCAGGTGCAATATGTTTTTTGAAATTTTCAATGAATTGTTTTGTCCAGTCGAATTTATTCAATCGCATGGCAACAGACACAATATTTTTATAATCCCACTGCGATAAGTAAGCGCCTTCAAATATAACCCGGTTTTCCAGCAGCGATTCGTATATGGAAAAAAGTTGCTCAAGGAAATCGCTTTCTCCACTGTTGATCCGTTTAATACAATAGTTTTGGGCATGGTCATACATTTGCCGGGCTTCTTCCCTTGAAAAATGATCCGCATGTTTTTTTAATTCCGATTTTAATTCAAGAAAGTGATCTGATTTTTTCGGTTCGGTCAAACAAAGTAATATGGTGTAATAAATGTGAACGATTGGAATTGACTTGTAAAGTTTCTGATTATGCTTAATGTGTTCAAGCACCTCTGATTTCATTTTAGGATTGTATTCTGCACCGATTATATTTTTCCGGTTTTCCATTTCGCACAGGTCTTTCAGCTTTTCAGATAGGTAATAAATGTCGAGGTTATCGGATTTGGCTTGTAAACTCTCATTGCTTTTTCGTACTTCCTTCTTAATAAAGTAGTGGTCCAGCTCACGTTCAAGAATATATCTTTCATGATAAAAAGAAGCATCCTGATTTTTCTTTTCAAGAAGTTTTCTGTAATCATTGCTGTTACTGATAAAATGCTTATCGAGGTTGCGTTCACGGAGTTCGGTGAGCAGAAATTCTTTTTGTACTAATTTAATTTTTTCAAACCTGATTTGAGAAATATAAGATTCAAGTAAACGCATCAGAAAGGTCATTGTATCGCTTACTTTTTGCTCAACATACTTTTGCTTTCCGAATAAGCGGATATAAATCTTCTTTTTATAAATAGGCGATTGCTCGTCTTTCTCCAGCAAGTTTGCTATATAGCTGTTCAGTAATACAACCTGTTTGTTGGAATTAAAAAAAGGAGATTCCACGTATTCTGCAAACCTTCTTTTTTCAATTGTATCCAGTGTTCTGTAAAGATCAATCAGCTTTGAATTATTTATCATTTCAAATTGAGTATATAATTTAAATATTAACTAATTGAATATAAGCATATTATGATTTTAATTTATTTTATATTTATTCAAAAGTACAAAAAAATGTAATGTTATTACAGACTTGCTCATTGCATATTTGTATCGTGAATCAGAGTATAGTAACAAACACACCATAACAAACAGAAAAAAAACTTAACTATGTATAACCAGCTAATCCCGCAAACCATGAATGAAAACTACCAAAGGAGCAACACGGTATGTTCCGAAAGAAAAACGACTAAAGCACGATACTTCGCGTCCGCGCTGGTTGGTATGCTGCTAGTATTATTTACAGTAGAGAGCCAGGCCCAGTGCGGAATTACCGTCAGCAGTACAACTATCCTTTGTAATGGAGGGGTGGGCAGTATAACTGCAATAGTAACCAGTGGTACACCTAACTATACTTTTGTATGGAGTACAGGTGCAACCGGATTAACCTCGGGTACCACAAATACGGTAAATGGTTTAGCTGCCGGAACATACACTGTTACGATGACTGATGGGGCGGCTTGTATGTCCAGCAGAAGCGTTACAATTGTGGAGCCTCCGGCCATTACGATCAGTGGCCCAACTGTTACAAATGCTGCATGTGGGTTGAATAATGGTATTGCTGTAGCTAATGCTGCGGGTGGTATAGGTACCTTGACTTATAGCTGGTCAAATGCCGTAGTTGGTCAAACCAATACCAATCTTGCTCCTGGTTCCTACACCCTAACCGTGCTTGATGCGAATTCGTGTTCAAAGGTAGCTCCTACATATGCTGTTGTTAATAATGCTCCGGCTCCCGTGATAGTTTCCCTTACGCCAACAAATATTACATGTAATGGAATGAATAACGGATCAGCAGTTGTTTCAGCAACAGGAGGTACAGGGGCACTGAGCTATTCGTGGTCAGCAAGTGTATATGCGCAAACTTGTAATAATCTATCAGCAGGGATTTATTCTGTTACGGTTTCGGATGCTAATGGTTGTAATGCAATATCCACGGTTACAATTACTGAGCCAGCTGCAATTATAGCTTCTGCGGCAACAATAACAAATGCAACATGCGGACTTTCTAATGGAAGTATTTCTGCAAATGTAAGCGGTGGCACGGGAACACTTACTTACTCGTGGAGTAATACCTATTCATGGAGTAACATAACTCTGTCGCAGACGATAACAGGACTGGCTGCGGATTCTTATACACTTTCAATTACAGATGCGAATGGTTGCACAAAAAGTTTACCTGATTATGCAAATATCGTTAATGCCGGGTTAACAATTTCTTTGGTAGTGCCAGTCAATCCTTTATGTAATGGACAAACCGGATTTGCTACAGTAAGTACAACAGGTGGAAGCCCTACTTATACTTATACATGGAGTGCAGGATCAACCGTCATTACATCTGCTTCTTCCTCAAACACAATTAATGATCTCAGTCCGGGTACTTATACAGTTACTGTTCAGGATGGCACTGGCTGTCAAAGTACGTCAACTGTTACAATAATTCCTCCTTCCGCAATCACTGTTACAACCAGTGTTACAAATGTAAAATGCTTCGGAGACGCCAATGGAAGTATATCGACAACTGTCTCAGGAGGAACAAGCCCATATACATATAATTGGCCAACTGGATCAACGGCTCCGAATCTTACAAATCTTCCTGGTAATTCTGATTATACAGTCACAGTGACCGACGCCAATGGTTGCATCATCAGTACTTCAATTGTTGTGACACAACCGGCATCTGCTCTAACGGTTACTACCTCGGCGGAAAAAACTTCCTGCGGAGTAGCCAACGGGATGGCTTTTGCTTATCCAAACGGTGGGACACCGGGTTACTCTTATCTGTGGAGCACTGGCGCTACAAACGCAACGATTACAAATGTTGCAGCTGCGCAATATGCTGTAACCGTTTATGATGGAAATGCATGTATGGCCGCAGCTTATGCGTTGGTAGCCGACTCCTGCGACCTGGTATGGCCCGGAGATGCAAACCACGATCTTGTGGCAGACAATAACGATATTCTTGCTATAGGTGTTGCTTATGGAACCACTGGTCCCGTGCGTGACATAACAGGTAACATGTGGGCTGGATATGCGGCCATGAATTGGGGAACCACGCTCAGTAACGGCAAAGATTATAAAAATGTAGATTGTAATGGAGATGGTATAGTGAATGAAGATGATACACTTGCGATTGTTTTGAATTACGGTCTGACTCATAACATGAAGATTCATAATCCGGATTACATTACAGGTTTGGCCGATCTTCAATTCAGTATTCCCAAAGATTCTGTTCTTTCAGGATCTACAGTTAACGTTCCAATTATGCTGGGATCAAGTTCAATCCATGCCAGCAATATATATGGACTCGCATTTACGGTGAACATGGATCCTACGGTTGTCGACACCAGTAAAGTTCATGTTTCGTTCAATAGTTCCTGGTTGGGAACGGTGGGAACTAACCTGATTTCAATAGCTAAGAAACCAGGTAACTCAAGCAACCTGGCAATTGGTGTTACACGCATAGATCATACTAACGTTTCCGGTTTTGGTCAGATAGGCGTGTTGAGCATCACCATGAAAGATGATATCTCCGGTAAAACGAATGGGCCTCTTTACAAAAAACTGATGTTGCAGGCAACGCAGGTAAAAGTAATCAGTAAAGATGAAACAATTGTTCCTGTCAATGCCGTTACAGATTCAATTGTGGTTCAAAACACCGGCTTAACCGGCATAAACAAATACAGTGATAACAGAATGGTAACTGTTTATCCTAACCCAGCATCTGATCTGCTTAATATTAATCTTGAAAACGTAAATGCAAAAGAGATTAAATTAATAAATATCCTGGGAGAAGTACTTTGGTCCCACACCGGTATTACAAATAACAAAATGAATATTGATACACATGCATTACCGGCTGGAACATATTACCTGAGTATAACAACTGCACAGGAAAATATAGTTAAACAGATCAATGTTATTAAATAGTTAAGAGTTAACCAGAGTGAAAGGGCGATCGGGTTTTCCGGTCGCTCTTTTATTTTGTATACATTGGTATAATTTGACGATTTGAAAAAAATGTTACTTTTATACCATCTTGCGTTTCAAAATAGTCCAACTAAAAAGGTTTGAAACGCTAGATGGTGTTATGCCACGCGTGGGCAACTTTTGACTCCAACTTATATAAGTGTAAGCTGTATTATTATATAAACCAAAACAAATCTCAAATGAAAATTCTGAAATATTTAGTTATCGGGCTTGTTAGCCTTGTTGTACTTGTATTTATTGTTTCCATGTTTTTTAGCTCAAAGATCCATGCTGAAAGAAGCGTTACTATAAACGCTCCTGTGGATGTGGTATTCGCACAAGTTAACACGTTAAAAAACTGGCCTAAATGGGATCCATGGATGTCTAAAGATCCTAATGCGGAAAATACATATGAAGGCCCGGAATCCGGAGTTGGTTCAATTCACAAATGGAAAAGTAAAGTGAGAGAAGTTGGTTCGGGTGCAATGACACTTACTTCAAGTGTTCCGAATGAATCACTTGATTTCAAACTGGAATTTGAAGGCCGCGGATCATCAATGGCTGGTTTTAAATTTAAAGCGGATGGCCCAAACACAATGGTGACATGGAGCCTGGATATGGATGCAGGAATGAATCCGATCATGCGTATAATGGGAAGTATGATGGATAAAATGATCGGTCCGGATTTTGAAAAAGGTTTGAACAACCTGAAAGAACTTTGTGAGAAAATGCCAAAGGGAATTGAGACAGCAATGAAAGTAGAGGAGACTACAACAAAAGATCAGATGATGCTTATTGTAAAAGATAGCTGCAAAATTGAAGACATAGGGAAAAAGTTGGGTTCACTTTACCAGGAAATCGGAAAAGTAGTTGGTGCACAAAAACTGGAAATGGCTGGCGCTCCTTTTGCAATCTATCCAAAGTTTGATAAAGCTGCCGATCAGGTAGTACTTGAAGCTGGCATATCTGTAAACAAAAAGGCGGAAGGCAAAGGCGCCGTTAAGTATATGGAAATGAAAAGTGGGAAAGCAGCAAAAGTTAATTATTATGGTGATTACATGAAGAGTGAAGTTGCACACAATGCAATACAAGATTGGGTAAAGGCCAATAACAAAAAGATTATTGGAGCACCATGGGAAGTATATGTTACTGACCCAATGACTGAAAAAGACACTGCAAAATGGCTGACAGAAATTTACTATCCGATCGAGTAAAATAAAAACGAAAGCAAACAAAAAATCCTGGCACCTGGTGCCGGGATTTTTTGTTTGCTTAAGCATGATTGGTTTAAAAATCCTTACTCGTATAGGCCCCGGCTTCTTTTGTATTACTCTTTACTCCGTTTTTATATACGATCACAAAGGCATCAGTTACACCCTGGTCGACTAAAATTTTCCTGTAGTTTTTTGCATCTTCATAATTCCCGAAACTTCCAACAGTTAACAGGTTAATTCCCCCGTCTTCTATCTGATTGATACCTTCGATCTGAATAAATTTACGTGCCATATCCTCATTCATTTTTTCCTGTGTGCGATAAGCACCTATCTGAACTTTGTATTCAATCTTCGCCCATTTTTTTGCCTGTACAGCAAGTGACTGAACACTAAACGCATTCAGGACTTCCTGGTCGAATTTCGCTTCTGCGGTGATATCAACTATAAACGCATCTTTATAACCCGCTTCAAGAATTAATTTTTTCATGGTTTCTGCCGTCGAACGTATCGCAGATGCTCCAACAACATACCGGATCGTTCCCTGTTTGTCCATAAAGCTTTTTACATTTTTCAGGTTGGGGAAATTTGTATTAGGTAATTGCTGAGAGAATGCACCGATCTGAACTGCATAAATCGGATCCTTTTTTGAAAAAACAACTGGTCGCGTTTTTAAACCTTTTGTCAGTTCAGGATTGGCTTTGATTTCTTTTTTAGGTTCAGTAACTGTAGTTGTCGTCGTTTTAGTTTCTTTTACTTCTTCGGGTTTTGTTTTGGGAACGTCTGTAGCAATTGCCTCTGCAGGCTTAACTGTTTCAACGGGCTTTGTGCGATTTTCATTGTCAACTTTTGCAGAAGCTGCTAACGGCACAATGCAGTCCTTCATACGCGCCGCAGCATCTCTTACATATTCATTTGAATTGTCTCCAATAATGGATGTGAATTTGTCAAAAGTAGTTTTCGCATCTGCGCAGCGGTTAAGGTAAGTATAACAAACGCCTAAATAATAAATTGCATAAACCGGCGTGCGTCTTTCTTTGTAGTAGCTCGACTGATATTCATTCGTACTGAATTTAATGGAATTCTCAAGCAGGGATAATGCTTTTTCATTTTCAGTATGGAGTGCCACATAACAAACTCCAATCAGGTATTTTATATTTGCATTGTCCGGATCAAGTTTGTCCAGTTCATAAAGCACAGGTAATGCTTCGGTGAATTTTTCGAAACGAAGTGTAACAACTACCTGGTTGAATTTTGTAATAAACTCCTGGCTTTCGTTGTCGACTGCAAACGAACCAACGTTTAAACAAACCGATAAGAAAATAAGCGCTGCAATTTTTTTCATGTGAGACAAGGTTTGACTGTAAACAAAAATAGAGGGATAAAAAGCTTATTCAGAGGGAGAAGTCAGCTGGAATTAAACAAAGGCTTGTTAATAAGCTTGAACTTATTCCAGCTCCGACAAAAGAACCATCAGTTTTTCAAGCTCGTTGCGCATACCAATCACACTATACTCATAGTTATTGGCAAGCATCGCAAAGGTTAATCGTTTACCGCTTTTAGTTGTAACGTATCCTGCAAAACTTAATACCCTCGACATATAACCACCCTTACAACGAATGTTTTTTTCAACCAGGCTGCCTTTGCATATTTCACTTAACTCACCCGGATCACCGGCTACAGGTAATGTATTATAAAACACATTGAATAATATGCTGTCTTTGGTATAGGATTGCAAAACATTCACCAGTTGCCTTGCTGTTACCGCATCGAAACGGGAAACACCGCTGCCATCCACCATGAAAAAGCCCCGGGTATCAATATTATTTTCTTCGCAATAATCTTTAACCACATTTACACCGCCAGGCGTACTTCCATAACCTTTCTGGTAAAGCGATAATGATCTCAATAGATTTTCAGCATAAAAATTCTGACTCACCGTGTTGGTGTACCAGATAATACTCGAAAGAGTAGGAGAGCTTGTTGTGTAAAAAGAAGTCCGGTCTTTCTTTATTTTTTTATCACGTATGCGCAACTTTCGTGTTGTTGTGGCAGAATCGCGGACCGGAATTCCGTTTTTTTTGAGTTTTAAATACAGGGCATGCGCGCAATAGTAGGCAGGATCAGGAATAGCACTTTGTCCGATAAACGTATGGTTGCCTGCCTTGACAGCTCCTTTCAGATAGCGCTCATTTGAATATGGACCGCCGGATGCATAAACATAATCTTTTAAAGTGCTGTTATTTACTCCGATATAGTTAATTAATTTAAGTTCTGGTATTGGTTGAACTACACTGAATTTCGGTTTGACAGAGTTACCATCTACTTTTATATCATACACGTTTTCATGAAAAGATAATCCGCAGGGACCTATACCATAATCGCTTTGCATATCTTCCCATGCCCAGCCAGCCGGGATTATATCGTCATCAAATACATCCGCATCGCCTATCACTGCACCTTTTATTGAATCAATACCAAGATTTTTTATTGCGGTGATCCAGTTAGCTAAAATACTTTCTTCATCACAACCGTTAAAAACAGAAGAGCCAAGAGTTGGATCACCACTTCCTTTAATGTAAAGATTGCCTTCTAATGTTTTGTCGAATTTGTCAATTACTCCGTCATATTGCAGTCGTGTTGAGTAACGAAACCCGGGCCCAAGTTTATTCAGGCAGATTCCGGTAGTCACCGTTTTTAAAGCTGATGCGGGAACCAGACTTTGATTGCTATTGTATTCCACGAGTATATTGCCGCTATCCGAACTCAGACAAAAACCAAAAGTTCCGTGTTGAAGGGAATCTGAATGCGCCAATGTTTCAATTGCACCTTTCAGGCATTCAAGAGAAGTTGAATCGTGCGGAAGAAGAATGGAAGTCGTGGCTTTTTTGACTTTAACAACTGACTTAACTGTTTGGTTTTTAGACTCTTCTTTGGATGGATAAAAGAAAACACTAAGAAGCAATGCTAAAAGGCCAACACTGATGATGACAAAAGAAATAATTTTTTTCTTCACGACACAATGTTAAGTTTTTTTTCAACTAATCGGTGACATACTTCAATTAGTCGGTAATAAAGTTATAAATTTGATGTGTAAGATTTTCTGTTTTTATGATAATTGAAAAAGTTAATATTGTTCGTACTCTTAAGTCGGGTGTTTTCACGTTGGAGATGGGGGATGATGGTGTTTTGCGGCTACATGTTTCCGGAGATAAAGAAATTAATCTGGCGGGATACCAGGAAATGGTTAAACGTATAGGTGAAATTTCAGATGGAAAACCGGTGCCTGTTTTTGCATCCGGAGATGAATTCATGATACCTGATGAGGATGTCAGAAAATTAATGACCCGATCAGATTCGAATCCATATAGTATAGCCAGTGCTATCTTGGTTAAATCTATTTCTCAACGGTTGATCGGAAATTTTTTTGTAAAAGTAATGAAACCGGAGCGTCCGTTCCGGATTTTTACAAATGAAGAAGAAGCCCTGGAGTGGTTAAAAACTTTCCTTTAAATCTTTCATGTTTTCATAGTTTAGTTCAGCCTGAAATTTAGCATTTTGTTTTAGCTTCTTTAACACAGTAGAAGCTTATAAATGCTTATTTTTAATACCTAAATTGCCTTCCGGTCAGAATGAACAAAAGCTTAACGTTTACATTGTTTTTAGCTATCGTATTTAATGTCACTTTTGCACAAAAAAATTCGGGCTTAAATCAATCGGTTGCTTTTTCGGCCTCAGTAAATAAACGTTCAGAAAAATCTCCCCATCCAAAAGTTTTAGGATCCACTGCAACTCCCGCATCTCCTTTAATCACTCAATGGGAAAATCACGCAACGACAGGCGAATCCTATGTGTTGGATATTGCTAACGATGCAAAAGGGAATACATATGTTACCGGAAAGTTTACCGGGACAATGCCTGTTGGTGTAGGAGTCTTTATTTCTAATGGAGATACAGATGCTTTTGTAATAAAATATGGTAAGAATGGGGTTGTAAAATGGGCTAAACAAATTGGCGGAATAAGTTGCGATGTGGGTTCAGGAATTACAGTTGATAACAAAGGGAATATTTGTGTAACGGGTAGTTTTACCGGAGCTGTGGATTTTGACGGGAACCTGGTTTCTGGTTTGCATGCAAACAGTCAACAGGAAATATTTTTAGTAAAATATGATTCAAGTGGAATTTTTCAATGGGTAAGGAGACAGGGAGCTATATTGAGTGACGACAGAGGGATGTCGGTTGCCGCAGATACGAGTGGTAATATTTACCTCACCGGCTATTATGGCTCCAATGCTGGTTCTGCATTGGAAGGAGATTCGCTGCAACCTGATTCAACAACGCACACAATAAAAAGCATAAGTTCATATGGAATAAATGATTACTTCATCTCTAAATATACTGCGCAGGGACTTGTAGCCTGGCGGAATACCGGTGAAACGGACTATGCGGGAGGAAGAAGGGTAGCTGTAGATGCGCAAGGAAACTCTTACATAACAGGAGCTTTTAAAAACAATATAATTATAGATCAGCCGGCAGATGCAGTACTTTCTGCACCGGGAACTGGAAGTGGTACACCTGATCTTTACCTTGTTAAATATAATACATGGGGTAAATTTAAATGGGCAAAACAAGCGTCCTCTCAGAATGCAGAAGGTACAGATCTGATTCTAAATAGCAGCGGAGAATTAATTGTCACCGGTTCTTTTACAAATTCAGCAACGTTTGGAGCAGCGGGAATACTCACAACAACTGGTTCTGGTGATCTTGATTTTTTTATTGTGAAATGCGACAATGCCGGAACATTTTTATGGGCGCAGCAGTCTTTTGCAGATCAACTGGTCGGCTCTCATTTTGCGATTGGAAATGCCTTGAGAACGGACAAATCCGGAAATATTTATGTTGCTGCATTCCATGATTTTAATTCAATCGTAGGTACAGATACGCTGGATGGTACAAAAGGAAATTTTCTGATCAGCAGTTACAATGCATCGGGAAACTGGCAATGGACAAAAGATATGTTATTGCCGAATATCAATGGGATTTCATCATCCACGGGACAACGCGCGGTTTCCATGAGTATCGATTCTTCAGATAATATTTTTATCGGATCAGCAATTAAATCGTTTGGATTTATGGATTGTTTTTATTTGTCGAATGCTGGTTCTTATGGAATGATGCTTGCCAGGTTTAAAATAGTAAGTATTACCACTCAACCTTTATCTGCTTCAATTTATTGCGCCGGAGATAGTATCAGTATTCCATTTACAGTTACGGATACACTTTGCCCTTCCAACGTATATGTCGCCGAACTTTCTGATTCCACAGGAAGTTTTACAAACAGCACAACGCTGCTTAATGATAGCTCAGATTCTAACGCAGGAACTATTAAAGCAAAACTTCCTCCAAAACTTAAGGGAACAAAATTCAGGGTAAGAGTATCGGCAATAAATACCAGCACACTTCCATACGAAGCAATCACGGGAACCGATAATGGGACAGATATAACAATAAAACCGCTACCTCAGGCTCCCGTCAGCATTTCAGGAAAGCTGTCGGTTTGCAAAGGAGATACAGCTGTGGTTTATAAAGTTCCTGCTGTCAGTAGTGTAATCGGTTACAATTGGGTATTGCCTTCCGGGGCTTCAATTAAAAGTGGAAACAATACGGATTCTATAACTGTTTCGTTTTCCGGGATTGCGACAAGCGGAAATGTGATTGCAAAAACAATTAATGGGTGTGGATTAAGTCCCGATTCTGTTTATTCATTTGTGACTGTAAATTCAATACCTGCAATACCAACTGTGTCTTCTCAAACTATCTGTGCAGGCAACCAGGCAACGCTGAACCCAACAGCTCCCGGAGGAACCTATCAATGGTACGATGCAGCAACGGCAGGTGTTTTAAGATATACTGGTGCGCCGGTTACGACTTCGGTTTTAAACGCCGATACAACTTACTATGTTTCAACTATTGTCTCCGGTTGTGAAAGTCAACGCAAAACGGTGACAGTAACGGTTACGCCACTCGCAGCTCCATCAAGCGGAATAACAGGACCATCCGTCGTTTGCCTTGGAGACACACACAGAGTATATATTATTCCCGTTGTTACCGGACAAGTCTCAAATAACTGGAATCTTCCTTTTGGGTTTTCCGCAAAGCAATACCTGGGTACAAATTTTGATAGTATTGTAGTCAAGGTTTCGGGCACTGCCGTTAGCGGCAATATTACGTATACACCTGCGAATTCTTGTGGAGACGGGCCTAATGTTCTTTTTTTTGTAACTGTTAATTCGGTTGCTAGTCCTGTCGTATCCGGAGAAACAATTTGTTACGGTAATACAGCAACATTAATCGCTACTTCTCCCGGAGGAGTTTATCAATGGTATGATGATCCGGTAACCGGCAATGTAAAATATACTGGTGATAGTATAATAACATCCCCATTAACTGTCGATACAACTTTTTATGTACAAACCACACTTGGAGGCTGTACCAGTCAGCGCACGCCTGTAACAGTAACCGTTTTATCTGCTCCTGCAGCCCCTTCCGCAAATGATACTACGATCTGTGCCGGTAACAGCGCAACGCTTTCTGCAAGTGGTTCAGCAGGGACTTATCAATGGTATGATGCTTTATCGGGAGGTACGCAAAGATATAGCGGTTCCATAATTCATACTTCAATCCTTAGTGCGGACAGCACTTACTATGTTCAAACAACAGTAGGTTCTTGCAGCAGTCAACGAACACCAGTAACAGTTACTATATTATCCAATCCTTCGTCTCCCTCAGTTCCTGGTACGACAATTTGCTCTGGTACCTCTGCAACACTCAGTGCAAGCGGCTCTTCGGGCACGTACGAATGGTACGATTCACCATCGGGAGGCGTTTTACGTTACACCGGTTCGACAATAAGCACACCTGTATTGACAGCAGATACAACTTATTATGTACTGGCCAGATCAGGAAACTGCATTAGTACAAGAACGCCAGTGACAGTTACGGTAACACCTCTTCCTGCAGCACCTGGTGTACCAGGGAAAACAATTTGTGCGGGCAATTCCGCATCTCTTACTGCAAGCGGATCAACAGGCACTTATGAATGGTTTGATGCGGCATCCGGCGGGACTTTAAGATACACAGGAGCAACAATAAACACTTCTGTTCTCAATAGTGATACAACTTATTATGTTCAGGCAACCGTAAGTGGATGTTCAGGCCCACGCGCAGTTGTGACAGTAACCGTTTTGCCTGCGCCGTCAGCTCCTGTTGTTCCGGGAACAACCATTTGTTCCGGAAACGCAGCTACTCTTACTGCCAGTGGATCATCCGGTACGTATGAATGGTATGATACTGCTTCAGGAGGAGTGCAACGTTATGCCGGTTCAACGATCACAACATCTATACTTGCAGTAGATACAACTTATTATGTGCAGACAACAGTTACGGGTTGTGCAAGTCAGCGTACATCAGTGACAGTTACGGTTTTGCCCAGCCCTGCAGCGCCAACGGTTCCGGGTACTGGTATTTGTTCAGGAAATCAGGCAACACTCGTAGCAAGTGGATCATCTGGTACATACGCATGGTATGATCAGTTGAGTGCGGGAACATTAAGGTATACAGGATCAACAATTACAACATCCATACTTACTGCAGATACAACATATTATGTTCAGACAATTGTTGCGGGTTGTCCAAGCCAACGTACACCTGTAACGGTTACGGTTACTCCAATTCCTGCAATTCCTGTTTCATCCGGCAAAACAATTTGCGCAGGTAATTCTGCAGTTCTTACAGCAAGCGGGTCTTCCGGTACATATCAATGGTATGATTCTTCAACTGGAGGAGGTCTTAAATATTCAGGTGCAACAATAAACACTTCGGTATTATATTCAGATACTACGCTTTATGTTCAGGGCGCAATTGGTTCTTGTACAAGTTCACGGGTTGCCGTTACGGTAACTGTAAATCCTTCTCCGGTAAAGGCTGTAATTACAATCACTGGTTCAAATCCTTTTTGTAAAGGAAGCAGTGTTCTATTAACATCAAGCAGCATCAGCAACAATACCTGGAGTGACGGTTCAACTGGGCAGTCACTGACAGTTAGCAATCCTGGAAATTATTTTGTTACCGTCAATAATAGTTTTGGCTGTTCCACAACATCGGATATATCGACTATTACAGAAACTGTTTTGCAAATTGTATTAACGAGTCCGACGTATGATGGAATCAATAATATAAGTAAAATGGGTGCAAGCGACGGTTCTATAAATTTAACTGTCACAGGAGGAACCCCGGTTTACACATTCAGTTGGTCAACTGCAGCAACCACTCAGAATATCAGTCAGCTCAATGCCGGAAAATATAGCGTTGTTGTTACCGATGCATCCGGTTGTTCATGGTCGGATTCAATAGTGCTGAAACAACCTTCATTGCTGGAGCTTCCAACAGGTTTCTCTCCAAATGCAGATGGTAAAAACGATTACTATAAAATAAACGGCATTGAAGGCTACCCGGATAATTCACTTTCTGTTTTTAACAGATGGGGTGATGAAGTTTATTCAAGGAGTAATTATAAAAATGAATGGGATGGAAAAAGCAAACAAAACGAAGATTTACCGGATGGAACTTATTTTGTGCTGCTGAAAGTGAAAAGCAATGATGGAGAAATAGTAATGAAAGAATATGTTGTTATAGTCAGATAAAAAGTGATTCAGTGAGAGAATTTTTTAAAATATCATTTGTCTTCTATTTGTTTTCAGGTGTATGTTGCTATGCTCAGCAGGATCCTCAGCTGAGTCAGTACATGTTTAATGGCATGATCCTGAATCCTGCTTATGCAGGCAGTCATCAATACACAAGTGCAAGTATTTTGCAGCGTAATCAATGGGTAAGTTTTGATGGAGCGCCAAAGACAAGTTTGTTTCTGATAGATGGACCTCTTTATAAAGAGAAAATGGGACTTGGACTGGAAGTCGCAAATGACAGAATTGGGGTGACAAATGAAACAGATGTATATGCAAACTATTCATATCATTTGAAACTTGCTAAGAATAAACTTTCATTCGGATTAAAGGGTGGCTTTTCCAATTACACAACAAAATATTCTACCCTTAAAGTCTGGGATGAAAATGATAATGCGTTTCTAGCTGACAGACAAACAGCATTACTTCCAAAGATCGGATTCGGGATGTATTATTATGCGGAAAAATATTATGCGGGTTTTTCCATTCCGTCAATGATCGTATTTAATCCGATAAATAATCAGGCAGATATCAGTGGTTCGGATCTTCAGCGCAAACATTATTATTTTACCGGTGGGTATGTCTATGATTTGAATGAGATTATTACGCTGAAGCCGTCAGTACTTGTAAAGTATTTGCCGTCTGCACCTGTTCAGGTTGATTTAAATCTGAATGTTTTATTATACAACGTATTATGGCTTGGTGCATCCTATAGAACCGGTGATGCAATTGTAGGAATGGCGGAGTATCAGGCGTTTTCTAAATTGCGTATAGGATATGCATTTGATTATTCAATATCCGGTTTGAATGGTTATACAGGAGGAACACACGAAATAATGATTGCATTTGATTTCCGAAAAGAAGTTATTAAAACGGTTAATCCCAGGTATTTTTAATTGAAAAAAAATAGAAACATATATTTTTCTTTCATTCAACTGTGTTGTTTGCTTGTCTTGCTGACTGGCTGCGCCCGTTATTATTATCGCGAAGGGGATATAGAATATGAAAACATGAAGTTTTCCAAAGCTATTTCTGATTACGAAAAAGCTCTGAATAAAAAGAATTTTCCTGATCTGAAAAGAAAATTGGCAAACGTGTATAGGCTTGCCAATAATACTGTTAAGGCAGAAACTCTGTACAAAGAAATTACGGATTCTTCTTCTGCCAAGGCCGCTGATTTTTTATTTTATGGAAAAACACTTATGAATAATGGAAAGTACGCTGATGCTAAAAATGCTTTTATAAAGTATAAATCTTTACTTCCTTCCGACGCAAGCGTCAATTCACTTATTGCGGGTTGTGATTCAGCAACGTTTTTCAAAATGGACAGTCTTTCCTATGAACTGAAAAATGAGCATATCGGAGATTTTTCATTGGAGCTTAGAGTTGTGCCATTTAAAAATGGAATTGTTTTTTCAGCTGATAAAGATCAGTTGAAACATAAAAATGAAAATATGGGAGCAGAAGACTCATATCTCGATCTTTATTTTATGCAAAAAGATTCTTCGGGAAAATGGGGGAATCCTGAACTGCTAAATGGCAATATCAACGGACCTTATCACGATGGACCTGCTGCTTTTGCTCCCGGAGACACAATTATGTATTTCTCAAGAAGCAATTATATTTCAAGACGGCTGAAAAAAAATGAACAGAACGTAAATACATTGAAAATTTTTAAAGCTCATCTGGTAAATGGAAAATGGGAAAACCAGGGAGAATTACCTTTTAACAGTGATGAATATTCTGTCGGTCATCCCTCACTTTCTGAAGATGGAAAAATGCTTTACTTTATTTCCGATATGCCGGGTGGAATTGGGGAAACAGATATTTATGTTTCAAAATTTGATAATAATAAATGGTCAAAACCGGCTAACCTAGGATCTGTAATTAATACAACAGGAAGGGAAGGATTTCCTTACATCCATTCGGATACATTGTATTTTGCTTCTGAAGGACATCCAGGACTCGGTGGATTGGATATTTTTTATTCCCATTTTGATGGAAGCAACTGGTCGCAACCCCACAATATGCATGCGCCGGTTAATTCTTCCAAAGATGATTTTGCCTTTGTTTTTTCTGACAAAAAAGCTGATGGATATTTTTCATCGAACAGAAACGGAGAGAAGGAAAATATATATTCTTTTGTAAAAAAAGAAAGATCTGTTAAGCCTTTGATAATGGATTCGCTTGCCATGCAGTTTTTGACATTGATAAAAGAAAATGATACAACCGATATTCCAATTGTTAAAAATGAATTGTTAAGTGTGTCAACTGATGCAGAAAAAGATACATTAGCAGAGTCGGAACACAAGATGATTAAAGAAAGAAACGATAAAACAGAGAAGAAATATGCACAAACACTTTCTCATTTAGTGAATTCAAAAAAGACAAATTCAAATATTGACGTAATGAGCAGGGTAGTGGAAAAGAAAAAAGCAAACGCGTTTATTGCATCGTCAATTTCCTCTTCTTTGAAAGAAAAACCAGCTAAGGGTGTGGATAAACCAACGGATAAACCCTCAGATAAAATAAGCGGGACTATTAAAAATAATAAACAGACTAACCAGGTGAAAAAAGACAAAACTGTTACTCCGGGAATTGAGCATGTTGGTATTCCTCAAAATGCAGTAGCGATTAAAAATATTAAATTACCCAAAACAAAACAGTTTGCAGCCAATACTACAAACAGTAAAAAGGAGGTCATTGCTAAATACAGTAGCAATTCAATAATAAATAATAATATAAAGGATAACGAGGCAGAACTCAAGAAGATTATTAATGAAATAGAACAAATTTATCAGGTAAAAGGAAAAAATCCCCAGTCATTACTCGAAGAAGCAAAAAACAGAAACGAAATTGTTTCATCCTCATTACTTACAAAGGATAAAGAAGTTCGTCAACAATATCTGATCGCTTTGGCGAAAGAAATTTCAAAAAATATAAATGTTAAATATGAAAAAGGTAATCCACTGACGGATCTTTATGATATCATTGACACGTACGACAAAATGGTAGAAAATTCGAACAAGGCAAAAACTGGGAAACCTGTAAATTGATGAGAAAATTATATAGTATAATTCTGTTAAGTTGTTTTTCTATAGTGCTTCAGGGACAAACATTGAACTTTAATATTTTCGGTATTGAAGAAGGCTTGCCGCAATCAGGTATTAATTCACTTGTTCAGGATAACGAAGGTAATATCTGGGTTGGAACAATGTCAGGTGTTTCAAAATATAACGGACTAAAATTTGAAAATTACAATAAGAAAAATGGTTTAACGGAAAACCGGATTGTTTCAAGTTGTATCGACAAACAAAAAAACATCTGGTTTGGACATTGGGCTGGCGGACTTAGCGTGTATGTTGCGAGAACGAAAAAATTTAAACATGTTGTCGTAAATGGTATTGATGTTTTTAAATCCGTCAATTGCATTTTTGAAGACAGGTCGGGAACGCTCTGGTTTGGTACAAATGGACAAGGTTTGCTTCGGCTAGCGGCAAAAGACAATCAGATTAATACGGATACTTCAAAGAGCATTACTCTTAATTTCTCAATTCTGCGCAAGGCAGATGGTTTAACAAGCGATGGCATAAATTCAATTGATCAGGATAAGCACGGGTCTTTATGGCTTGCTACAGATGACGGAGCTATACGGTTTATACCTGAAAGCTGGAAGAGTAAAAATTCATTTGAACATCTCGGTGCTGGGATTTTGCCCAGTAATTCAATAACATCGGTATTGTGTGATTCAAAGGACCGCATATGGCTTGGCTCTGTTGATATGGGTATTTTCCGGCTTAATTCGCCTTATGAAAAACAAGTTAAAATTTACGATGCGGATAAAGGTTTATCAAGCAATGATGTAAACGTAATCTTTGAAGATGTTGAACAGAATATTTTCATTGGAACATTCGGTGGCGGTGTTTCAAAATATTTACCGGCACTTGAAACGGATAATTATAAAGGACCAGTTTTTCAAACTATTAGTACACGTCAGGGATTAAGTAACGACAAAGTTTTGTCTATTATCCAGGACAGAGAAAAAAATATCTGGATCGGAACGTATCTTAATTTGAATCAATATTTTGAAGAACAATTTGAAATTTATGGAAGCAATGAAGGGCTGGAGAATAGTCTGATCTGGTCTGTAATGCAGGATAAAGAAGGACGATTCTGGTTAGGGACAGAAGGCGGATTGATCCGGTTTACGCAAGGCTTAAATGCAAATCAGAATGAATTTGTTTATTACACAGCTTACGCAGCAAGCGGTGGTAAAGGTAAAACAACTGCTACTACCGCTTTGTTCGAGGATGCGGAAGGGCAAATCTGGTTTACCAATTATGGAAATGGTGTTTCAAGACTTGATCCTGCTTCAAGAAGGATTGTTAATTATACTATAAAAGATGGTCTGGCCAGTAATGATGTATTTGCAATTACAGGAGATAATGACAATAACATCTGGATGGGAACAAACAGGGGAGGAGTTTCAAAATTTGATCTGAAAACAAAAACATTTAAAAACTATACCGTTGAAGATAGTCTTGGAAGTAATTATATCTATTGTGTTTTCAAAGACAGTAAAAATAATATGTGGTTTGGCGGACTTGGTGGCGATCTATCTTTCTATGATGGCAAGACATTCAGAAAGTTTGGTGAAAAAGATGGGTATAAAAACAAATTCACAGTTTGCATTACGGAAGATAAATCCGGAAACATCTGGCTGGGAACATATGACGGGGGAATTTATAAATATGATGGAAAAACGTTCAAAAATTATTCAATAAAAGAAGGCTTGAGTTCTGAAACTCCTTTCCTGATGCAGTGTGACAACAGGGATAATCTTTGGATTGGCACGACTCTCGGTCTGGATAAATTTAATCTGAATGATGAAAGCTTTAAACATTACGGCAAAGAAGATGGCTTTCTGGGTATTGAGATAAATCCGAACGCTGTTTGCAAAGATAAGAGTGGCAACCTCTGGTTCGGAACAATAATCGGGCTTGTAAAATATAATTCAAAACGTGAACGAAGCAATCTGATAGAGCCGATTACTTATCTTAAAAATCCCCGGATCTTTTTTAACGAAGAACCAATACCGGCCAATCATATTTTTTCATACAGTAAAAATCATTTTACATTCGATTTTGTTGGAGCGAGTTTGACCAATCCTAAACGTGTCCGTTATAAATATATGCTGGAGGGTATTGACAAAGAATGGAACCCACCTACAAAAGACAATTATGTAACATATCCGAATATTCCTCCGGGATCTTATACATTTAAAGTTGTCTCTGCGAACAATGATGGGGTTTGGAATAAAAAGCCTGAGATATTTACATTTACAATATTACCACCGTGGTGGAAGACTGTCTGGTTTTTTATATTCTTTGTAATAGCAGTAGTATCGCTGATTTTCATGTACTTCAAATGGAGAGAGAAAAAGCTAAGAGAACGGAATAAAAAACTGGAAGAGACGGTAGAATTGCGTACGCTTGAATTAAGAAAAGAAAAAGAACATGTGGAAATACAAAATGTTGAGATATCTAAACAACGTCAGCAACTTCAGGTTACGAATGAACGGATTCTTGATAGTATAGATTCTGCAAAAGCTATTCAAAGTGTTATTTTACCTCCAATGGAAACAATACGAGAATTGTTTTCTGATTCATTTGTGTTTTATCAACCGAAAGATATTGTCAGCGGTGATTTTTACTGGATCCATAAAAAGGGTGACCTGAAATATTTTGCGGTAATTGATTGTGTAGGACATGGCGTACCCGGTGCATTTATGACTATGCTGGCTTATACTTTCCTTGAAAGTGCAGTAAAGGATTATAATCTCACACAACCGGCGGAAATATTGACGAAGCTGCACGAGGAAATTTTGATCACATTAGAAAAATACCAGGTGGAAGATGTTAAGACCGGTATGGAAATAGCTCTTGTTGCAATTAACGATGCAAAAGGGGAACTTGTGTATTCTGGCACTCATAATACGTTGTATATAATAAGAAATGGAGAACTTTCTGAGATACACGGAATAAGAAGGACAATCGGAGTTACTTCTATAAAAAATAACGATTCGCCGTTCGAAAATATTACGCACGACATACGGAAAGACGATATGCTCTATGTATTTACAGATGGTTTCCCTGATCAGAAAGGCGGACCAAAAAAAATGAAGTACTATTATCCGCCGTTTAAAGCGCTCTTACTATCTATAGCTGGAACATCGGTTGAGCTGCAGAAAAAAAATCTGGAAGGTACTATTAACGATTGGATGAAAACAGGAGAACGTGATCAGGTAGATGATATACTCATAATGGGTGTGAGAATAAAATAATTTTCGAATTCTATTTTCCCATCATTTTTAAAACCCGTTCCACGTCTTCCGGAGTATCAATGCAATGACTGTCATGTTGAGTAATTGCAACTTTTATTTTATAGCCGTGTTCCAGCCAGCGTAATTGTTCCAGTGATTCAGCCAGCTCCAAAGAAGATGGTTTTAGTTGTGTAATTTTTTCTAAAATATCTTTGCGGTAAGCGTACATTCCAACATGCCGGTAATATTTAAAATGCTTATGCCATTCTCTTTGATCAACACCTTTGATATAGGGAATTACCATCCGACTGAAGTATAAAGCTTCCATGTTCGCATTCACAGTAACTTTTACCTCACCTTCATTGAATAATAGTTCGTGTGAGTCAACCGGAATAATAAGTGTGGACAATTCTGTTTTACCATCCTTCAACGTTTCAGCTAACAGATCAATCTGGGAAGGATCAATAAATGGCTCGTCCCCCTGAATATTGATTATATATTTATAATCTCCATTTGCTTTTTGCAGGACTTCAAAACAGCGATCAGTTCCACTTGGGTGATCTGCTTTTGTCATTACTAATTCTCCGCCAAAACTTTTGACGTGCTGAGCAATTCGTTCGTCATCTGTTGCAACTATAACTTTAGTAAGATTCTTTGATTTAGTTGCCTGTTCATATACGCGCTGAATCATGCTTTTACCCCGGATATCAATAAGCGGTTTTCCGGGAAAGCGGGTAGAAGCATAGCGGGCTGGAATAATTCCTAATATCATTTAAGATTCCGGATTTAGGATTTAGGATTCAACTCTACAACAGAATCATTTTGTTTCGTATAGAAACTTGTAGGAATAATATTCCTGAGGTCAATATACTTTTTGTAGCCGGGAGAAAACACCATGCGTTCGGTGATTACTTTATCATATAGTCCCTGCAAGCCAATCATTAGTTCACAGGCTTCACGGACAGAAAAGTTTCCGGATTCGTTTCCTGTAATGTAATCTGCCAGTTTATTTTTTGCAACATAATCATTAAAAAGGGGATTGGCTTTACGCGCAATAAAAATGCGTATTCCAACAACCGCTGCCAGCGAAAGATCCAGTACATCGTCAAATACAAATGCAATTTCTGATGGTTTGATGTTATGTTTACTGCAAAAATGTTCAAGCGCGTCAGTCTTTCTTGGAAACTTATAATAGCAGTCTGTGAAATGTTCACGTTCGCTCCAGTAAAAAGCAGCACTGTTACGTTCACCTGAAATGACTGCAGTTAAAGGAAGTTGTTGGTTGTTTGTGTAATATGCAAACCGCAACAGGTTAGTGCCCATTGAGTCTATTTCATTAAACAGGCTGGTTCCTTTTTCATCTTTCTGGCCGTTGTTAAAAACACCATCCCAGTCGAATACAAAAGCTTTAATACCTTTTAGTTTTTGGGCGATTTTTGGAGCAGGAGTAAGAAATTTTCCACCTGTCTTAACAAATTTTTTTTTTATTTCTTCGGGTTTGCTCACTATAAAGTGAATTAGCCTTTCAAATCCTGGATATCAAGCATCCCAACAGGTTTTCCTTTACTTGTAACAAGTATAGTATCCACATTGGTCTTCTTGAAAATTGCTGCAGCTTCATTAAGCAGCAGGTCTGATTCAATTGAAATAGGAACGCCATAAGTAAAGTCTCCCATTTTTTTGTTCAGGAAATCTTTTCCTCCTTTAGGCAAAGCTCTTCGCAGATCGCCGTCCGTAAAAATACCTTTTACAGATCCGTCTTTATTCACAACTGTTACACAACCGAAGCCATATTCAGTCATTTTGATAATAGCATCCGTCAGTTTCATATCTGCTTTAACAATCGGATTAATTCCGTTGATCGCTTCTTTAATGCGAACTGTCATTAAACGAGTATCGGCAATGAATTGATCAGTACCAAGAGTTGTGAAGTTATTGTCAGTAAGTGATTTTAATATTTTCAACGGAACAGTGATGGTATGGACGCCAATATTGATCGCATTTCTAACGTGTTCTGTTGTACGAACGGAAGAGAACATGATCTTAGTATCATAACCATAATAATCAACAGCATCAACGCATTGCTCAACTAATGCCAGTGCATCATGTCCTTGGTCCTGTAAGCGGCCCACAAGTGGACAAACATATGTAGCTCCGGCTTGCATAGCCATATAAGCCTGTTGAAGTGTATAAACCAGATGCACATTAACCAGGTAACCCTTATTGCGTAGCATTTTGCAGGCGCGCACACCTTCAAGGGATACAGGGATTTTAAATACAGTAGTTTTAGGATTCAGACCCAGTTTTAATTGACGTTCTGCTTCTTTCAAAACTTCTTCAGCTGTATTGCCAAGCGCTTCGATCTGAAGAACAGGAACCATTTTAGAAAGCTTCACGATCATCTTGTCGATGTCGGTTATGCCTTCACGCTGCATAAAAGTTGGAGTAGTGGTAAGTCCGTTCAGAAAGCCAAGTTTAAAGCCTTCTTCAATTTCTTTCAGATTTGCTGAGTCTAAATATAATTCCATAAAGTTTTGTTTTTCAATTGAACACGAATATACGAACAAAATGCCACGCAGATGACGCAGATTTTTTATGATTTATTAAGATCAAATCATATCTAATCAATGATCTTAAAGATCAGCGTCCCATTTAAGGTTCACTTTCTGTACTTCACTTCCAGGTTGTGAATTTCAATAAGTGGTTTCAGAAATTCTTCCAGGTCATATACACATAGCTGACTTGCTGCATCACATAGTGCCTTTTCCGGTTCTGGATGTGTCTCAACAAAAATGCCGTCAACGCCCGATGCAACACCTGCCCGCGATAATACAGGAAGAAATTCTCTTGCCCCGCCTTTTGTATCCGCACTTGGAATGCCATATTTACGGATACAATGAGTAACATCAAAAACAACAGGATAGCCTAAATTATTCATATGATAAAAAGCGCGTGGATCAACAATCAGATCATTATATCCAAACGTATAACCACGTTCTGTCAGGATGACATTATCATTTCCGGCATCAATACATTTTTGCAGTGGATGTTTCATATTATCCGGTGCGAGAAACTGCCCGTGTTTAATATTTACAACCTTACCCGTTTTAGCAGCAGCGACCAGCAAAGTTGACTGCATGCACAGGTAAGCCGGGATCTGTAACACATCGCAGACTTCAGCTGCGGGAGCTGCCTGTTCAGGATAATGAATATCGGTTAATACCGGAAAACCAAATTGTTCTTTCACTTTGGCAAGAATGGCAACACCTTTGGACAAGCCTGGTCCATCGTAATACTTAAGACTGCTGCGGTTATCTTTTTGGAAAGAAGATTTGTAAATCACTTTTATTTTCAAACGTTCAGAAACTTCTTTAATTTTCTCTGCCGTTTTCATCATGATCGATTCGTCTTCGATCACACATGGACCAGAGATCAGAAAAAGCTCGTTACTTCCGGCTTCAATGTTTCCTACTTTTATTTTTTTCTTTGACATAAAATGTTTTTAAAGTCGTTTATACAAATCCTTTATTGTATCAATCGTAATTTTTTCTTTCCAGTCTGCACCGATTGCATGATTCCACATATGAGATAAGTTATAAGCTACGTGCGCCATTGCTGTTATTTCTTCTTCGGTCCATACATGCTTTGCAAGTCCATTTGGTAATTCAATTTTGTGAAGAGCAATCATTTTCTTGAATTCTTTTACGCCTTCTCCGTAATAATCTTCCAGGTGCTGAAATACAATACAGTTAGCCCAGCAATGCGGCATATGTTTGATCTTTGATAAGCCATAGGAAAGCGCATGACAAACACCGACTTCAGAGTAAGTTAAACTTAAGCCTCCCATTAAAGAGGCCACCATTAACTTATCATCATTGGTTGCATTTTGTCCGCAGCCTTCATTGATATATACTTCACGACAAAGTTTTAATGCTTGTTCTGCATAGGAATGGCTGAAGGCATTATTTAAAATCCCGTTTTCCGATTCAATGCAATGAATGTAAGTGTCCATCCCGGTATAAAACCATTTGTCGGGTGGAACCGTTGCAATAAGATCAGGATCAAGAATGACCTGGTTGAAAACAGTCCAGTCGCATTTTAATCCTAGTTTTTTCTCAGGGCCTGTTAGTACCGCTGTCATAGAACATTCTGCGCCCGTGCCTGAGATAGTAGGAACGCCCAGGTGATAAATCCCCGGCTTTTTAATCAGGTTTAATCCCTGGTATCTGGTAGAGGAACCTTCATTTGTAAACATTAATGAACTTGCTTTGGCAATATCCATAATGCTTCCGCCTCCAATGCCAACAATACCTGCAGGAAGTCCTTTTGTTTTTAAAATGCTGTCGCGAATATTATCGATCTGTTCTGTAGTCGGTTCTTCCGGATCAACATCAATAAACATCAACACATCTTCCGGTTTCAACGGGATCCGTTTTTCAAGAGGTTTACCCTTAAAATAATTATCGACAATGAATAAAAAAAATTTATCATTCTCATTTCGTTTTTCGGCTAAAATGGAATCCATGTTGTCAAAACTTCCACGCCCGTAAACGACTTTATCTATGTTCTTGAAATTTTTATGCATATTAAAAAAGAAATCAACGAATCACGAATAAAACACGAATTTACGAATGGTTAATAATGAGATTGGCACATTCGGGAAAATTCGTGATTCGTTGATTATATATATTATTTAACTAATTCTGTTTTTAATGCTTTTGTAACACTTGTGGAAATTTTTCCCGCCAGGTCTTTCATTTCCTGTTCGGTCCATGTACAACGGATTCCAAATGAAATAAGGCGACCAATCACTTCCTGTGTTTTTGGCAGTTCAAGTTTTTTATAATCCTGAGGTGCATTGACAATCTGAACAGTCAGTTTAGATGCCGTTTGCATATTTTTCAGATGGTCCCACTGATTAATAAAATGGTACATATTGGTGAACCAATAATTAAATCCGCCAACACCTGCTTTATTTAACTCTTCAACAACACGTTTTGCGGATTCCGTATCAGGTAAAAGTAAATTCATAAATGTAGCTGAATCACCAGCCGGATCAGGCAGACGGGAAAAGCTGATTCCAGAAGTTTTTGATAATTCATCAATAAGGAATTTTTTATTTTTTCTGTTTTTTTCCAGTATCACCGGAACTTTACGGGTTTGGGCAACACCAACTGCTGCATTCAGTTCGCTTATGCGGTAATTAAATCCTAAAATAGGATGCTGTTCCATGCCACGGTTTGTACCGATATGATCATGCCCGTGATCCGAATAAGTTTCAGCATGTTTATATGCCTGAGCGTCATTTGTTACAAGGACACCACCTTCGCCTGCTGTGGCTATTTTAAAAAAGTCAAAGGAGTAACTTCCGGTTTTACCGAATAATCCAACCTGTTTGCCTTTGTAAGATGCTGCAAAAGCCTGTCCCGCGTCTTCAACAAGGATGAGGTTATGTTGTTTGCACAATTCCATAATTCCATCCATATCGGCCATGCCGCCACACATATGTACCAGGCAAATGCCTTTGGTTTTAGGAGTGATGGCTTTTTTAATTCCGTCCACACTTAAACAAAGCGTTTCATCAATTTCTGCAAATACGGGTAGTGCTCCGACAAATAAAACCGCTTCCACAGAGGCGATGAATGTAAAAGGAGGAACAATAACCTCATCTCCCGCACCAATTCCTGCAGCTGCCAGAGCCGTTGCCACAGCAGTTGAACCGCTTGACACGGCATGTGCATATTTAGCTCCGGTTATTTTTTGTACCTCAGCCTCAAATTCACGGGCTTTCCAATGGTTTTTACGTTGCTGATCGTGACCATAACGCATCAGGATCCCTGTTTGCATTACATCATTCACTTCTTTTCTTTCTTCGTCACCAAAAAGTTCTGTTCCTGGCATGGTAATAGAGTTATTTGTTATAGGTTAATGTATGTTTAAGAATGGGCTACAAATATACTATTTAACTTGCTATGCTTTTGTGTCAGATTGTCATATTTTTGTTGTGGCATAGCTATTGAAGTTCAATGGTATAAATAAACCAAAGAAAGCGTCTTATGAATACAGGTTTTGATTTTGATGGGTTGAATTTAAATCAGGTGGTGGATGATGAAACGGAGTTCATTCCGTTACTTACGTCTGAAGATGAGGACGTAATGAATGCGGAAAAGATGCCTGATATTCTGGCAATACTTCCATTACGGAATACGGTTTTATTTCCAGGTGTTGTTATTCCGATAACTGTAAGCCGTGACAAATCAATAAAACTTATAAAAGAAGCATTCAAAGGAGATAAAACGATCGGCGTTCTGGCACAGAAAAACGACAAGGTGGAAGAACCGTCGGTTGATGATCTGAACAGGGTTGGAACGGTTGCTCATATTATCCGAATGTTCCAGATGCCAGATGGGAATACAACAGCAATTATCCGTGGCAAAAAGAAATTTGAAATAAAAGAATTAATTGAAACAGAACCTTATCTGAAAGCTTCTATTGTTCCTTTTGAAGAGATCAAGCCGGCAAAAGGTGATAAGGAGTTTGATGCACTGGTTTCTTCTGCGAAGGATATGGCTTTGCAGATAATAAAATTGTCTCCACAGATCCCTTCTGAAGCAGGTTTTGCAATTAAAAATATTGGGAGTCCCTCATTCATGGTGAATTTTATTTCATCCAATATGAGTCTGCCGGTGGTTGACAAGCAGAAAATCCTTGAGGTGGCAAGTCTGAAAGAGCGGGTGAGTTTGCTATTGAATTACCTCACAAAAGAGGAGCAGATGCTGGAACTTAAAAATCAGATCCAGTCTAAAGTAAAAAATGATATTGACCGCCAGCAACGCGAATATTTTCTTCATCAGCAAATGAAAACAATCCAGGAAGAACTGGGTGAAAACGGAAATGAGCAGCAGATTGATGAAATGCACAAACGTGCAAAAGAAAAAAAATGGAGTAAAGAAGTCGCACAGACTTTTAACAAAGAAATGGTTAAGCTGGAACGGATGAATCCGAATGCTGCAGAATATTCTGTTCAGACTAATTACCTGGAATTATTGCTGGATCTGCCCTGGGATGTGTACAGCAAAGATAAATTCGATCTGAAAAAAGCTTCTAAAATACTCGACCGGGATCATTACGGACTTGAAAAAGTTAAGGAACGCATACTTGAACACCTAGCTGTCCTTAAACTAAAAGGAAATATGAAAGCTCCTATACTTTGTCTGTACGGACCTCCCGGGGTTGGTAAAACATCGTTAGGTAAGTCTATTGCTGAGGCATTAGGCAGAAAGTATGTCCGCATGTCCCTGGGCGGTTTAAAGGATGAATCTGAAATCCGTGGTCACCGTAAAACATATATTGGTGCAATGCCGGGAAGGGTTTTGCAGAACATTAAAAAGTCAGGGACATCCAATCCTGTTTTTATTCTGGATGAAATTGATAAAGTAGGAAGTGATTATCATGGAGATCCATCTTCAGCTCTGCTGGAAGTACTTGACCCCGAACAAAACAGCACATTCTACGATAACTATGTAGAACTGGATTATGATTTATCTAAAGTAATGTTCATTGCTACTGCAAACTCACTGAGTACCATTCAATCCGCTTTGCGTGATCGCATGGAAATTATTGAAGTGAGCGGTTATACGGTTGAAGAAAAAATTGAGATTGCCAAGCAACACCTAATGCCTAAACAACTGGAGGAGCATGGCGTTAAAGCCAAGCAGCTTGTTTTAACGGATAGACTTATTGAGCATATTATTGAAAACTATACACGGGAATCCGGCGTTCGTGGATTGGAAAAGCTGATCGCAAGGATTGTGCGTTATGCAGCAAAGAGTATTGCAATGAAGGATAAGTACAAATCTAATCCTGAAATAAGTGATCTCACAAAAATATTGGGCCCATCTCATGAAAAAGATAAATACCAGGGCAATGACGTTGCGGGCGTTGTAACAGGTCTGGCCTGGACGCCGGTGGGTGGAGATATTTTATTTATTGAAACGAGTCTGAGCAGAGGTAACGGAAAATTGACATTGACAGGGAACCTGGGAGATGTGATGAAAGAAAGTGCAACACTTGCATTCGAGTATCTGAGATCACATTGCAGTCTTCTGGGCCTGGATCCTAAATTATTTGATCAGTGGAATGTACATATTCACGTGCCGGAAGGTGCAACTCCTAAAGACGGTCCGAGTGCCGGTATTGCAATGCTTACTGCTGTTGCAAGTGCATTTACTCAGCGCAAGGTGAAAAAGGAAATTGCAATGACCGGAGAAATTACTTTGCGTGGAAGAGTATTGGCAGTGGGTGGAATCAAAGAAAAGATTTTAGCGGCCAAACGTGCTGGTATCAAGGAAATTATTTTGTGTAAAGAAAACCAAAAGGACGTTGAAGAGATAAAGGCTGATTATCTCAAAGGCCTTAAATTTCATTATGTTGAAAAAATGATAGATGTAGTGAAGATAGCTTTACTTGATGAAAAGGTAAAAGATGCTATTAATCTGAAAGTAGTAAAAAGGAAATAACTTTACTGGTATTTACTTGCTTTGGTTTCAGAAAAATTTAGCCCGACTAAATTAAGGACGAAATAAAGTAAAGCGATCATAATAAAAATATAGGGCGATATTCCCATCAGGAGATAAGTCCAGCTGGTTTTATTATTGTTTTCCGTTATTTCATTGTTTTGTCTTTCAAAATCATTAATCAGCATAGTTAACAAATCCTGCTGTAGCCCTTGATATAGATCCAATGCCGGTCTGAGATTCTTCACTCTGTAATCAAGCAACTCTTCTTTTGTTTTTTTATTTTCTAAAAGAAGCAGGAGATAATCGTCCTTCGCTTTTTGATAGGTCTGATTTGCAGCTAGTATCTTGTCTACAAGCTCCTTTTCATCTTTACTTGTGTCAGAAAAAGAGGTTTTAAGAACATCTAAATCACTTTGGTTTTTTTTTATTGCGTTCGCAAGTCTGGTTTTAACAGTTGCCTGCTGAGCCGAATCAATGTACATGGTCAGGTTAAATAAGCTTCGCTGTATCAGCGAACTTTGCAGGAGAATAGAGTGCGTAGCCTGAATAACCTTGTTTTTCGATGATATAATCTGAGAGTATTGTTTGTCTATTTTTTGAGTGTGTCCAAACTGCAATATTTGTGCGGTAAGGATCATTAAAGCGAAAAGAATGAAAAAAACAGACACAATCTTGTCTTTTCTGTTAAAAATAACCTCATCATTCTCCCTTATTTGTGTCACAAGTGTTGTTATAGACTACAATAATATGTAATTTATTTAGAAGAATAGTCTTTCCATGTAACGACATTTGTTTTGCGAAATTTGAAAACATAACAATATTATTAATGATATTTCGTTAATTTGTCGGGATGAAGCGAATACCCTTATTCTTTATAATCTTATCTAGTCTTTTGCAAAATTCTGAGCTGTTTTCTCAGATAGGAGGAAGAAGTACATATAGCTTCCTTGATCTTCCATATTCTGCAAGGGTTGCATCGCTTGGAGGCAGCATGGTGCCGGTTAAGGATGACGACCTCAATCTGGCTTTACTTAATCCTGCACTTCTTAATAGAAGTATGGATGATCATCTTACGTTTACCAAGACATTTTACATGGCTGATGTAAATTACTATTACCTGGGCTATGTAAAAACATGGAAAAAAATTGGAACATTCAGTTATGGCGTGCAGGCTGTAGATTATGGAAATTTTATCCAGGCAGATCCTACCGGACAGATTACAGGTAGTTTTACAGCAGCCGATTATTCATATAACATTGGATATGGGAAACAGCTGGACTCAATGTTTTCTATTGGAGCGACTGTAAAGACTGTCTATTCCCATCTCGAACAATATTCCTCAGTTGGTTCATTAATTGATCTCGGGGCAAATTACAATAATACAAAGCGTTTGTTTGATGCTTCGCTCGTTATTAAGGGAATCGGATATCAATGGAAAACATATACAGATGGAAATCATGAGCCTTTGCCATTTCAGATCCAAGCTGCTGTTTCAAAAAAATTAAGTAAAGCACCTTTTCGTGTTTCTCTTGTTGCGCAGCATCTCGAAAAATGGGATCTCACCTATTCTGATTCTGTTGTATTGGCTGCTTCAAAAGATCCAATAACTGGAGTTGTGCCACAACAAAGTAAAGCGGCCGCTTTTGCAGATAAATTGGGTCGACACATTGTAGCGAATGTAGAAATGCTACTGGGTAAAAATTTGTCGTTACGGCTTGGTTATAATTACGAGCGCAGGAAAGAACTTGAACTGGAAGGGCATGGAGGAATTGCCGGACTTACTTTTGGCGTTGGAGTTAAAATTGCAATGTTCAATATCAGTTATGCGTATGCGCAATACAACGTTGCCGGAGCATCCAATCATCTCACCCTCACCATGAATTTTGGAGATTTTCTGAAAAAGAAATCAGCTACCTGAACCTCCGGATTTTCAACCTTATTCGTACATTAGCAAACACTATTCGGGAAGTTTATGTCCAAAATTATTGTTGCTATTGATGGTTTTTCTGCCTGCGGCAAAAGTACTTTAGCCAAAGCCTTAGCAGCTCACATGGGGTATGTATATGTAGATTCCGGGGCCATGTACAGGGCTGTTACTTTGTTCTGTATGCGAAACAAGATCGTCGGTACTGACGGTAAGTTTGACGAAAAAAAGGTAGTAAACTCGCTCAAAAAAATAAAACTTTCTTTCAAATACAATCCTGCAGCAAAAGCCTCAGACACTTATTTAAACGGTGAAAACATTGAAAAGGATATTCGTCAGATGGATGTTTCAAACAATGTCAGTAAAATAAGTATGATTAAAGAGGTGAGGTCCCACGTTGGAATTATTCAACGCGAAATGGGTAAAGACAAAGGCATTGTCATGGATGGACGCGATATAGGAACAAATGTTTTTCCGGAAGCTGAGTTAAAATTGTTCATGACTGCGGATGTGGATGTGCGCGTTCAGCGCCGTGTTGATGAATCCAATTCAAAGGGCGAACATGTTACGTTTGATGAAGTGAAACACAATTTAATGCAGCGCGATTACGATGATACACACAGAAAAGAAAGTCCGCTTACCAAAGCAAAGGATGCTGTAGTTCTAGATAATTCTGACCTTAACAAGGAACAGCAACTGGCATTTGTGGAAAAACTGATCAAAGATTTTTTATTGACGAAAGATACCCTGAGCTTATAGTCCGTAGTAATTTTGCAATGGATATCGGCATAAATTATAATCTAACTTTAGACTAAAGACTACTTATACTCATATGCTCCTATATCCGGAGCCGCGTCGACATTACGGGGATTACCATTCAGATCATAAGGAAACATGGCTCCGATAGGAATACTTCCCTTATCAATTGCAGAACTATTATTGTTAAGTTCATAATCATTGCTTGACGTGTTTTTGAAGGAAGGATCTACATTGATAATTACACTATTATTGTGAAGGGTATTTGTTGCATTATATTTTCCATCCGTGAGCAATACGCAATGATCAAAAAAATAATTGAATTTTCCACCCAAGGATGAATCCAGTCCGACCTCATTTGTTAAGTTTCCATAAATAATGCAATTACCAAAATAAGCGCTTTTAAGATCCCTATATTGAGGAGAAGCAGTTGCAGGAGAATACCAATTATTGAGCAAAAGAGCCGGAGTTGATCGCTGAGCTTTAAAATTATCCCAATAGTTAGCAAAAGTACATTGGTAGAAATGGAAGATGCCACCTAAATTAAAGTAACCGCATATTTGCTGGCAGTTTGCGAAAACACAGTTGTAGCCATATATATGGGAGCAATCATTTCCAAAAATAGCAGCACCAGTCATCGTTTTAATAATAGTATTGCTGATTGTTAATGAATCGTTCGAATTGGTTATAGTGTCCATCTCTATCCCAACAATACCATTTTTGATAATTGCCCAATCAATTTTACTGTTACTGCTACCCCCTGAAAACCATATTTTACCCCATTGACCGGCTATATCTTTGTACTCTGCTTCTAATCTGTCGCCTTGAAAGGTAACCGGACTTGTCTGTGAACCTTGTATGTCCAATCTACCACCATTATACACCCAAAGGGTAGCGCCTTTATGCAGATACACACTTGCCCCTTGTTGAATGGTAAGAGTACAGCCTTGGTCAACTAGTGCATAACCATAGATTACATGCGGTTTGTCATTTGTCCATATTGCATTGCACGGGATTGAATCATAAAATAATCCAGTACCATCAGTAAATTTTAAAAGCTTATTCGGATAATGATAGTAGGCATCCTGTCCCCAGGCCTCAAGAATGACTTTTTGTTGATTACCATTTGTTGTAAATAAAATGGAGTCCCTGATAATTAATGGACTGTTTTTATTAGTCGGATTCACTGTAACAGCAACAAATATGAAAAGACTGTCTTTGGCGGGGATGGTAATATCTGTAAGTGATTTACTGGCTACACCATCCACATTCATTCTGAACTGGGAACTATTTCCCCCACCCAATTTTAAAGACGAGATTTTAATCGGGCTGCTGTGACGGTTATAGATAATGAAATATTTAGTTGTGGATCCAATCGTTGTGAAAACAGTATCAAATAAAATGGAATCGGCAGAGAAATCGATTTTAGCTGAAGAATCTGTAATGAGCGTGTCCTTCCTGCATGAAAATATTGGTGCAATTAGTACAACAAATAAAAATATCTGGAAATGTTTTTTCAAGCCTTGCAAAGATAATGAAATAAAAAGTTGGCAAATAGCAGTTTGCAATTGAAAAAAAAAGTTGGCAAATAGCAATTTGCAGTTGGAATAAAAGTTGGCAGTTTGCAATGTAATTCCCGTTTTCCGAGCTATTTAATTGTTGTTAACCGCGAATTGCCAATTGTCCAATTGTAAACTTGTTTTTTTTTGATCTTTCCTCAAAACGAAATTATAAAGAAGATATTGCCTTTAATCTTTAACTTTGACTATGCAATTTAAAATAGGGGATAGGGTTCGGTTTTTAAATGAAAAGGGCGAAGGCTTTATAAGTGGCTTTGTGAATAAAACTACTGTAAACGTTCGTATCGAAGAAGGGTTTGACATTCCCTATGCGATTGATCAGCTGGTAACCATATTCGATCAAAATACAAAAATTGAAAAATCGGGCCCTGTTGTTCAACCGGAGCCTGTTTCTGCTCCTTCTATAAGGGAGTTTATTCCTGCCAATACAGAATTTTCAAGGGGAGTTTATTTGTTGTTTATTCCTGAGAGTGATAGAAATATGTTGGAATCTCCTTTGCAGCTAACTATTATGAATTATACAGAATATGATGTATTATACTCGTTGTCTGTAAAACGTTCTGGCGGTTATGTAACGATCAGTTCAGGAGATATCAGCGCGGGAAAGAATAATAATATGTTGCTTATCAGCAGAAGCGAACTGGAGCGTTTTATGAACTTGAAAGTAGATCTGATCTATTATCATAATGCAACACACGAACCTATTCCGCCGGCATCAGAAATGCTTCACATTAAACCTGTGCGTTTTTATAAAGAAAATAATTTCGTTAAAAATCCATTTGTGCAGAAGCGGGCTTTTGTTTCAATGGTTGCCGGGTTAAGTGACCAAGCGGGATGGGATGACGTGGAGTTTGATCCTGTTCAATTGGAACGGGCGATGAAGCAAAAGAACTTTTCAGGTTCGGTAAAAGCAAGCAAGCCACACCATTTGAATGACCCTGAATTTGAAGTTGACCTGCATATTGAGGAGTTGGTTGAAAGTTTTGCCGGAATGAATAATGCCCAGATTCTGGAAACTCAGCTAAAGCATTGCAAGCGCGAACTGGAAAAGGCAATCGATAGTAATGCTAAAAAAATAACATTCATTCATGGCGTTGGTATTGGCAGGCTGAAACAGGAAATCCACAACCTGCTTAAATCATACGACCGCATTCGTTTTCATGACGCGCCTTATGCCAAATATGGATTTGGGGCCACCGAGGTGGTTTTGAGATAGTATCATAGAATTCCGTACCTTTGCAATTCAGATCGTTCTATCGTGTCCCGCCTTGGCGGGATAAGGAAAGTCCGGGCAACACAGAGCATCCTGCCCTGCGAATAGCGGGGGTGTCACAACGAAAGAAGTGATAACAGAAAGTGCCGCAGAAAACTATACCACCCGTCAAAGTTTCGAACTTGGATAGGAAAGGGTGAAAACGTGAGGTAAGAGCTCACGGACTGTTGTGGTAACATGCAGTAGGGTAAACCTCGGGAGTTGAAAGATCAAATAAGTCATGAACCTGGAATTGCTCGTTCCAATGCCGAAAGGATGTCATGATGGGTAGATCGCTTGAGGCAAACAGTAATGTTTGTCCCAGATAAATGATAGAAGTTCTCCGCGCATAAAGCCGGAGGATACAGAACCCGGCTTACAGATCTGAAAAAAAACTAAGTGCCATTTCAAGAAATTGGGATGGCATTTTTGTTTTATAAATTACGCAACTCTCTCAAAATGAGCATTTCATTTATTTGTCGTACCTTTGCACCTCACTAAACAAAAAGTAATGAACAGATTTGAAGAGTTGGGTATCAGTGGGCCGGTTGTAAAAGCGATAACAGAGTTGGGTTTTGAGAACCCAACGCCAATCCAGGAACAAGCAATACCCGTTATTTTAAAGGAAGGTAAAGACATCGTGGCACTGGCACAAACAGGCACGGGTAAAACAGCGGCGTTTGGATTGCCTTTGACCCAATTGATAGATTTTAACAAACGTAATGTGCAGGCGCTTATTCTATGTCCTACACGCGAACTTTGTTTGCAGATCACAAACGATTTAAAATCATATACCAAATACATTCCCAATTGCAATGTAACCGCTATTTATGGCGGGGCAAGTATTGACGGACAAGCACGCGACATCCGCAAAGGGTCACAAATAGTGGTGGCAACTCCCGGACGTATGGTTGATATGATTGATCGTCGCCTGGTTGATATTAAATTGGTTCAGTGGGCAGTTCTCGATGAAGCGGATGAAATGCTGAACATGGGTTTCCAGGAAGACCTGAACAGTATTTTATCACACACACCAAAAGAAAAGAATGTCTGGTTATTCTCAGCAACGATGCCTTCAGAGGTTTCCCGTATTGCCAAGAAATATATGGAGGCTCCCTTTGAAATAACAGTTGGTAACCGTAACCAGGGCGCAGCAAATATTGAGCACGTATATTATGTAGTTCATGCCCGTGATCGCTATAATGCATTGAAGCGTATCATGGATTTTAACCCTGGTGTTTATGGTATTGTATTTTGCCGTACACGTGCGGAGACACAGGAGATATCTGATTCATTGATCCGTGATGGATACAGTGCGGATTCTTTGCATGGTGACCTTTCCCAGGCACAACGTGATTTTGTAATGAAACGTTTCCGTGCTAAAACAATCAAAATGCTTGTTGCGACTGACGTTGCAGCACGTGGGATCGATGTAGATGATATCACGCACGTAATTAATTATAATCTGCCTGACGAAATAGAAAGCTATACACACAGAAGCGGGCGTACAGCACGTGCCGGAAAATCAGGAACATCCATCGTGATCCTGAATATGAAAGAGTTTGGTAAAATCAGAATGCTGGAACGTATACTTGGAAAGAAATTTACTGAAAGTAAAGTTCCGACTGGCTTTGATGTATGTGAGAAACAATTGTTCCACCTGGTGCAAAAAATCCACGATACAGAAGTAAATGAAAAAGGGATTGAACAATATCTTCCGAAAATTATGGAAGAGTTAAAAGATCTTTCAAAAGAGGAGTTGATCAAACGTTTTATATCGGACGAGTTCAGTCGCTTCCTGGATTATTATAAAAACGCTCCGGACCTGAATACAAGCGGAGAACAGAAAAAGGAACGTAACGTAAGCACCAAACGTATGTTCGTTAATCTTGGTCAGCTTGATGGTTTGGATAATTCAAAGCTTAAAGAATTTATAAATACATACAGTGGAATCAAGCCTGGACCGGTTGTTGCCGCTGATGTTCGCCATACTTACTCATTTATTGAAGTGGAAACGGCTTTGTACGATCAGTTGGTTGCTAAAATGTCTGGTGCGGAGCACAATGGGCGTCCTGTAAAAATGGAGTTGTCTGCCCGTGCACAACGCGATTCATCAGGTGCCGGATATGGAGGAGGCGGCGGATTTGGAGGCGGCGGTTACAAGAAAAGTGGTGAAAGAGGAGGCAGCGGACGCAGCAGCGGAAGAGGTAACTGGGGCGAGAGCGGCGGCGATGGAGAAAAGAAACGTTATGGAGGAGGTTCTTCACGCGGAGGTTCTTATAAAGGTGGCAGTGGAGGAGGAAGTGGAAGCGGCAGAAGTTCATCACGTTCGTACAGAGATAAAAAATAATACAGTTGATTCTTATAGCTGACAGCGGCTCAACAAAAACCGATTGGCGGTTGATTGATGATCAGAAGCAAATTCATCAGTACTCCACAATCGGTTTCAGTCCTTATTTTCAGGACACAGAAACTATTTATGCCGAACTAAAAAAAAATCTGTTACCTCAACTTCAACATCCGGCATCTCAGGCTGATATTTTCTATTATGGAACAGGATGTTCCAATCCTGAAAAAATTAAAGTGGTTCAGGATGCTCTGGAGAAAGCCTTTCCAAATGCTAAAGTGGAAGTAAACCATGATTTGCTTGCTGCGGTAAGAGCGCTTTGCGGAACCAATGCAGGAATAGCTTCTATCTTGGGCACCGGCTCCAACTCTTGTTATTTTGACGGAAAAATTATAGCCGAACATGTTGATTCACTTGGATTCATTCTTGGAGATGAAGGAAGCGGGGCGCATATCGGTAAAACATTTATCACGGCTTACTTAAACAAAGAAACTCCTGCCCATTTATCAAAACAGTTTTATGATCGTTACAAACTTGGTTTAACAGATATTACAGATGCTGTTTACAAGCAGCCGTTCCCAAACAGGTTTCTGGCATCATTCAGTAAATATGTTTACCAGAATATTAAAGATCAGTATATGATTGATCTGGTTGTAAATTGTTTTAACCAGTTTTTTGATAAGCACATTTGTAAATACACAAAACATAAAGAGGTGCCTTTTCATTGCGTGGGTTCCGTGGGCTTTTATTTCAGTGATTTATTACGAAAGGTTGCAGAACAACGGGGGGTACAGGTTGGGAAAATTATTGAAACCCCTATAGCTGCATTGACTCTTTATCACGCAGGAGAATAATTCTTTATTCTATTATTACTTTAGAAACCCCTGTTATTTCCGGACCGAAAAAGTAGTGTATAAAGTATACTCCTCTCTTAATATTTCCTTTGTTGAGTTTTAATTCAAGCTGGTTACTCTGCATATCGGTTATCTGGTAACTAATATCACAGATATTCCCAATAATATCTGTCACCGTTAAATTAAATTCGGAAAGATGAATTATGGAAGATGTATTTATAATTAAATGAGTTTCATCTGAAAATGGATTAGGATATGTTTTCACAGAGGTGATCATGTTATTACTGATTGTCTGAACAGATAAGAGGAACTTCATGCCCGGTATTATTCCGGTACTATCACTTTTAATTAAAAGCATATTGGATTCATTGTATCCAATCCTAGTTGTGTCAGTAAACCCACAAATGATAAACCCATTATCACTTGTACGTGCAATTGAAAAACAGCCATCGTCCTGACCGGTTCCGTAAGTTGGATTAGTAATGCTGTTATTGCCTGATGCAGTGAGAAATTGCAAATAACCATCTTCTCCGCCACCTCCGGAAAATCCAAATGTCGATCCAATACAAGCCAGGTTGCCGCTTGCCGTTTCTACTAACTGATCAAGGTTATCATAAGCTGAATCTTTCCCGATATGAAAATCCCAGATAAATGAATTGTCATTTTTGATCCTTAACACATAAAAATCAACATTGTCATTAGAGAAGCTTCCTGTATTTCCACACAAGGCATAATCTCCGTTTTTACATTCAATGATATCATTTGCTATATCAGCCTTGGCGCCTCCATAGGATTTTGTCCAAAGCGTATCACCTGATGAATTTGTTTTTACAACATATGCATCTCCATTCGGATCATAAAAGCTTTTGGTAACACCACTTACTATGTAATATCCGTCACTTGTTTGCTTTACAGAACGCGCTTCATCATCATCCGTTCCGCCATAGGTTTTTGTCCATATTGTATCGCCGTTGAGGTTTGTTTTTACCAGGTACATATCTTCGTTACCAGCACCATAACTATAGGTTCCGCCGGCAATAATTAAATTGCCATCATTGGTTTGATGAACGCAGTAGCCAAACTCCCAATCACTACCACCAATTGTTTTTTCCCAGATTTTACCTCCCCAACGATCCAGCCGGAGTAGATAAATGTCATAGCCATTCGCTGTATTGCTGTTTGTATAGCCGACGATAATAAGAGACGAATCTGACAATTCTTCTACATAACGACCCACTTCAATTTCAGGACTTCCATAGTTTTTCGACCATTCAACTGTTCCGTTACTGTCAGTCTTTACTACATAAACATCTGTGTTTCCATTTGTAAAACTACTTGTACTGCCAACAGCAATGTAACCTTTATCGTATGTCTGACATGCACGATAACCATATTCCGGTAAATTACCTCCCAGTGATTCTTTAAATGATACTTTTTGTCCATTACAGACGGAGAAAATGCAAATTGTAACCAGTAGCAATAAGTTTTTCATTTTCATTTTAAAAAAGTTTAGAGATTGAAAGAGCTAATCCCTGGCTGGTGGCTAATTGCGGAACAATATAACCCTCAATGTTATTGCTGTATAAGTGTAGCATATATCCTTTTCCGAAATCAGCAGCAATGCCTGCATGAATGTTATATCTGCTGTATCCGCCTGCTGAAGCACCCAGGCTAAACATTAATTTTTTTGTCATAAAATAATTTACGATCAGGTAAACATTGAATTTATTATTGGCATTGTAAATGTAACGGATGCCTTTAGAAAATTGCCATTTACCAATTGTTGATAGTGAATTAATATGAAAGGTGGTGGGAAGTGTGCTTGTGAAAGTTCCATTGGTGGTTTTTGCGGCTTTATTTAAAATACTGTCTTTGTTCAGTTTTCCGAAAGCTGCGTTGTTGAGATCAAAAATATTATTGATGCTGACTCCATCGTAATGATATAAAGAATCGGCTGTTGTTGTTTTTGAGTTTGCCTTCCAAAAGATCATGCCAATGTCGCG